>ENA-OFCE01000235-OFCE01000235.1-metagenomes-genome-assembly--contig:-NODE-235-length-38693-cov-7.289922_pt1 | contig 38693 bp, 38 predicted proteins | sample MGYA00153388_OFCE01 | MGnify analysis MGYA00153388 | reverse complement strand
GCCCATGCAACCTGGGTGTGTTGAAATTGCTCCGCAATTTCTTCCGTTGTTATAAAACTTCATAAGAGGTAGTTGACCGGAAATACGGAGGCTAAGAGATTCTTCCAGCAGGAAGGGATTCTTGGCCTTTTACTTTTATAATTTCATGACAGGAACCTGGGGCTTGTAAAATAATAACATCGTCTATAATTTTGCTACACCCTTCATGGATGCCATGGCGGGCCCGCAAAAAAGACTATGTAATTATTTTACGGCACCTTAATAGGGAGGTATCGGAATGAGCAAATTTGTTGAACGCCCAAGGTACGTATGTGCCCTGGGAGGAGCGGTGGGGACCTTGAAGGTGCTGCCGCGGGTCATACCCATTCTGCACTCTGCCACAGGGTGCGGGGGAAATATCGCAGCGGCCTTGAACAATGGTGCAGGGTATCTGGGAAGCGGTTATTGTGCGGGTCAGGCCCTGCCTAGCTCCAATGTAACCGAAAAGGATATTGTTTTCGGTGGAGAAGATCGTCTGAGGGAGCAAATCGAAAATACCATCAAGCTGGTAGACGGAGACTTATACTTTGTTCTGACCGGATGCATGGTGGAGATGATCGGGGACGACATCCACCATATCGTCAGAAGCTTCGAAGATGGGAAGTTTCGCGTACTTGGCGCCGAAACCGGAGGCTTCCACGGCAATTCCTTCAAAGGCTATGAGATTGTGTTGAAAACGCTGTTTCAGGATTTTGTAGAGAAGAAACCGGTAAAGGACAGCAATGTAGTGAATCTATGGGGGGTTGTCCCCATCCAGGATGTCTTCTGGAAGGGAAACATCAGGGAACTTAAAACCCTCCTGCAAAGGTTGGGGTACCAGGTCAATACTTTCTTTGGCGAAGGGGAAACCTTGGATAATCTGAAAAACGCTGCTGCTGCCTCATTGAATATCATAGTATCCGATACCTTTGGGGTAGAGGCGGCAAAAGTTTTTGAAGAAGTCCACGGAGTTCCCTATATCACAATACCCTTCCCCATCGGAGACCATGGGACGGAACACTTCCTGCGGACCGTGGGCAGTGCCCTGGGCATTGAAAAAGCTTTTGTGGAAAAGGTTGTTCAGGAAGAGAAGGAACGGTTCTATAGTTTTTTCGAAAGAATCGCAGATGTTTATACAGACCTTGATCTACAGCGGTATGCGGCTATTGTAGGAGATTCCAACTACACACAGGCACTGGCACGGTTTTTGGCCGACGATCTGGGATGGCTTCCGGAAGTGGTCGTAGTAACGGATTTCCTGACAGAGGAACAAAAGGAAAAGGTGAGAGGAAATTTTGAAAATTTTGAATCCGGTGTTGCACCCGAGGTGATCTTTGACACCGATGCTTCCAATGTGCGGTCCTATATCAACAGACACTGGGGACAAAGCCAAGGACAAAGGTATTTTGAAGGCTTTAATCCCGGCTTCATCATCGGGAGTGCCATTGACAGGGATGCTGCTGAGGATTTTGGAGTGCCGCAGTTGACAGTGACCTACCCTATTTCCAACCGGGTGGTTCTGGACAGAGCCTATGCAGGCTATGGGGGCGCATTGCGATTGACCGAGGATCTACTCAGTGTCCTGGTCGGAAGTCGATAAAGGGGGATTTTTATATGGATTATATTAAGGAAAAAGCACCACCCATCCGGGAAGACAGACTGGCTGCCTGCCAGGCCTTCGGAGGCTCCTGCTGCGATCTTTCCAGGAAATCGAAGAAAGGCTGCCTCTACGCTTCCAAAAGGACCTTTTCGCAGAGCCAGGGCTGCCAACTGACCCTGAGCCTTGCCATTCTGAATACCATCCGGGATTCCGTCATTATTGTCCATAGCCCCATCGGCTGCGGGGCCAGTTTGGTAGCACAGGCGGGAATATCGAAAAACTACCAGCGCCTTAGGGATGCAAAGGCCTTTGGACTGCGCTGGATCAATACAAACCTGGACGAAGCGGATGTTGTCAACGGAGGGGAGGAAAAGCTCCGGTCTGCGGTATTGCACGCCGACAGGGAGTTCCGGCCCAGCGCCATTATCGTAATGAACAGCTGCGTTCCGGCTCTCATCGGGGATGACGTGGACAGCATTATAGAGGATTTGCAAAAGCAGGTGTCGGCAAAAATCGTTCCCATCCACTGCGAGGGATTCAAGACGAAGATACAGGCAACGGCTTATGATGCGGTGTATCACGGAATTTTGAGAAATCTGGTAGGAGAGGAAGAAGAGGCGGAGACGCAGCTCGTTGCGGATGAATTTGAGGCATTAAAGGAAAAATACAAAATCAGCCGTACCGTGAATGTGCTGAATGTTTCTTCCATGAGCCGCATTGACGAGCAGGAACTGGTCCGGCTGTTGAAAGCTCTGGACCTGAATGTGCGGATTCTTCCCTGTTACGCGCACCCGGATGATTTCGCGGATTCCTATAAGGCGGCACTCAATGTAAGTATATGTGCCACCCATGATGATTATTTCGTTGAACATATAAAAACAAAATATGGCGTTCCGTTCATTCTTCGGACCATACCCATCGGAATCACCAACACCAACAAGTGGATTCTGGATATCGCGAAGTTTTTCGGGATGGAGGAAAAAGCACAGAAATTGATTGATGCGGAGGTCAATGAACTGGAAAAAGTTCTGGCACCGTACCGGCAAGCGGTAAAAGGGAAAACTGCTTTTGTGGCGGGGGGAGAAATCCGAATCCTCACCACGGCGGAGCTGCTGCACAACCTTGGTTTTGAAATCCTCGGCATGAGAGGCTACCATTTTGACCGCTACGGGGAGGGACTGCTGGATGAACTTTTGAATGAGATTCCCGAAAGTGAAAAAGCCATTATCAATATCGGTACAGGGCAGCCCTTTGAACAGGCAAACCTCCTGGCGAATCTAAAGCCCGATGTTTATGTAGGACACCCGGGAGGAAACGGATGGGCTGCAAAGCAGGGGATTCCCGTATTTCCTCTGTTCGGTCAATCCTATGATTATATGGGCTACCTGGGAGTTTTCGAAGTGGCGCGAAGGATAACCCGTGTACTGCGGAATGCCAGTTACAGTAAAAACATAGCAAAGCATGCCACTTTGCCCTATCGTGAGGAATGGTACCGGCAGGACCCCTTTGTCTATATTGATGAGAGTGCTGCACTATGAGGTTTGCGAGAGGAAGGAGACAGGATGGATGATACATTGGTTTCGCTGCATCAATCGTAAATTCATGAGCTACTATTTCATAGCACTTTTCTTTGCACTCTGGGAAATCGCGCCGAAAGTGGGCTGGGCGAACCCACGGTTTGTACCTCCACTCTCAAAAGTACTTTTGGAAGGATGGAAGCTGGTAAGAAACGGAGATCTGTTTATTCATATCTCCATCAGCCTCCAGAGGACCTTTTTGGGTTTCCTTCTTGCAACGGCGGTAGCGCTTCCCATGGGGTTCATCCTGGGAGGATGGCTGCCCCGGGTGGCAAAGTTTTTGAAGCCCTTGATGAATCTTTTTGCCCAGATTAATTCCATGACGCTTTTTCCTCTTTTTCTTCTATTGTTTGGCCTGGGGGAAGGCGGGAAAATCAGCATCATCTTCTGGGCCTCCTTTTGGCCGGTTTTATTTACCACCCTGGCAGGCGTACAGCAAGTGGACCCTATTTTGATCAAATGCGCACGGTCCATGGGAACCAACGGTGTAACCATATTTTTAAAAGTAGTTCTTCCAGGAGCGGCTCTTCAGATATTTACCGGCATCCGGACCGGGGTTACCATGGCCTTTATGATGCTGATCGGAGCCGAAGTTATGGGGGCCAATATGGGGTTGGGCTGGCTGGTACACAATTCGGAAGCAAACTGGCTCATTCCCAGGCTCTATACAGGGCTTTTAACCATTGCCGTCATTGGCCTTATCATCAATTATACGCTGGAATGGCTGGAAAACAGCATCATTACCTGGCGGGAGGCAGCACCGGATAAAAACCTGTGATTGATACTGATAAAGTGGGTGAAAAAAGTGAGGATCCAATTCAAAAAATTTCTGGCTTGGTTGAAAAACCTTCTGCTTGGCAACTTGTCCGTACTCTTGTTTTTCGCAGCCTGGGAAATCCTTCCCCGGTACGGAATCATTGATAAAACGCTCATTCCCAGCTTTTCTTCCGTTGTTCAAAAAATCTATTCCCTGTCCACTACGGGACAGCTCTTCAAACATGTGGCAATCAGCCTCCAGCGGGCCGGACTGGGCTTTCTCCTTGCTTCTGCCGTTGCCATTCCGGGTGGCTTCTTATTGGGAGGACTCTTTACGATATTGGAAAAAATGTTGATACCGCTGCTGCGGCTCCTGGAGAAAATAAATCCCTTCGCGTTGTTTCCCGTGTTTATCTTGATCTTTGGAATCGGTGAAGTCAGCAAGGTTGCAATGATTTTTTGGGTTTGCCAGTGGCCTATCCTTTTCAATACCATCATGGGGGCGAAAGGAATGGACCCGCTGCTGGTCAAGTCGGCACGATCCATGGGCGCCAGCCGTAAAACATTGTTTTTCAAGGTGATCCTGCCTTCTGCGACTCCGGCAATATTCAATGGATTAAAACTGGGGGCTCAAATTGCCTTTCTCATCGTTGTATCTGCGGAAATGATGGGGGCCAGCAAGGGAATGGGCTGGCTGACGGTAAATGCACAGGCAACCTACAAGATCACGCAGCTCTACGGAGCTACCATGTGCATCACCCTTATCGGAGTGGTAATTAACAAGGTGTTCCGGGAGATTGAAAGCAGATTCCTGACATGGAGAGAAACTGCCTTTGAAGGGCATGGAAAATAGAAAATTATAAGGAGTGATTTTATGGCAGAGAGAAAAAAAGCCATTCAACTGGCGGTGGCCGGGGTCGTTGCCGCCGCCCTGATTATAGCGGTAGGCATAGGAGCCTGGAAGGGGCGGACCAGGGAACAATCTCCTTCCGAAATGCTGGCTGAAAAGGGCAAGCAAAACGAATCCACCACTGCCTCTGCAGCAGTGTCTGCAACTGCTGAAAAGAAAGAATTGATTCCTGTACGGACACAAACCTTTAAGAGCTGCTCTTCCACACCTTGGATCGTTGCAGACCAAAAAGGATTTATGGAAAAAGAGGGGTTGAAGCTGGTATTTACGGGGGAACTGGGGACCAATCAACTTCTGCCCTCCATTCTTAATGGGAACAATGATGTGGGGACGGCCCAACCCAATTATATTGCCGTAGCTAAAGCGGGAGGCGCCAGGATAACCGCAGTCAGCAGGGGACAGGTGGAACCGGCACCGGAGCTGGACCCGAAGCTGCGCCATATGCGCTGGTATGTGAACCCAAAATCCGGAATCAAGACCTTTGCGGATTTGAAAAATTACAAGCCAAAGGAGAAGCTGAAAACTAATGGAACTGAAAACAGTTGCAATACGTTCCTTTTGAATACCTTGGCAGATAAATTCGACGTAGGTAGAGACCGGTTCGAATGGGTTGTGCTTTCAACCGATGTGCAGGGAATTCAGTCCGTAAGCCAGGGCATCCTGGACGTAGTGGGCGTACATCCTCCGTATTATAAATCCGCAGATGATGCAGGTCTTTTGAAAATAGCGGATTCAGCGGATACCCAGTTGGGAGAGACTGCGGGAGCCAGCTTGTACTACTTTACGGAGGATTATATAAAAAAGAATCCTGAAACGGTAGAGAAGTTTGTACGGGCCATGGCGGCTGCACAGAAGTGGAGCAATGAGAATCCCGATGAGGCGCAAAAGCTGACGGAAGCATTTATCGGAGTTCCGGTTACAGGGGTCCATTATTATACGACCAGTACAAAAACGACTGAAGACAGCCTTACTCCCTGGATACAGGATCTGGAGAAGTCCGGAGCCCTCCAAAAAGGCCAAATAAAGCCTTCAGACCTTATTACACACCAGTTCGAGCAGAACTAGGGAAATCTTAATGGAAGGAATGAGAAGAATGCCGGTGGATCATCAAAAACAAGGAGTATTGGATTCCGGAGACACTGTGACTGGCGAAGGGAAAATTGTCATCAAGGACATTAGCCGGGTGTACAATATCCGAAGAAACAACAGCCAGGAAAAGAAGCAATTCACAGCCATTCAAAATGTGAATCTTGTGGTAAACAAAGGTGAATTTATTGCCATTGTCGGACCCAGTGGATGCGGGAAGTCCACGCTGCTGGATGTCATCGCCGGATTGGCACATCCCAATTCCGGGGAGATTTATATTGACAATAAAAAGATCACCGGTCCGGCACTGGACCGGGGGATTGTAATGCAGGGCTACGCCTTGTTTCCCTGGCGGACGGTCCGGCATAATGTGGAATTCGGGCTGGAAATCAAAGGAGTGCCGAAAAACCAAAGAAGAGACATCAGTACAAAATATATCCATCTGGTGGGACTCCAGGGATTTGAAGACCGGTATCCTTATGAGCTGTCGGGCGGAATGAAACAAAGGGTTGCCATTGCCCGGGCCCTGGCCTATGACCCGGAGGTGCTCCTTATGGATGAGCCCTTTGCCGCTGTGGATGCACAGACCCGGGAGGTGCTCCAGGATGAATTGCTCCGCATCTGGGAGGAGACCCACAAGACCATTATTTTTGTTACCCACAGCATTGAAGAAGCTGTTTTTCTCGCTGACAAGGTGGCCGTCATGTCTGCGAATCCCGGTACCATCAAGGTGGTAGTAGAGACAAAGCTTCCCCGGCCAAGACGGATCGGAGATGTCCGTTCTTCTACCGATTTTAACTGGGTTACCCATAAGGTGTGGGAGCTGCTGCAGAATGGAGAGGCGGAGTCACAGAAAACCATTGTTGCATCCGATAAGAATCTGGCAAATGAAATCTCGGCTACTGCGGTGATTTAACGGCTTTCAGCTGCTAAATGCAACCAGCGTGGTTTTTGGAGGCAGTAAGATCATGGAGGAAAGAAAAATCAATTTGGAATATTTTCTCTTGCGGGCATCGGGCATACTCCTGCTGCTTTTGCTCTGGGAAGGAGCGCCGAGGCTGGGCTGGGTGGATGCCAAAGTGCTGCCACCCTTCTCAACCGTGGTGGGAGCCATTTTTGAACTGTGGCACAAGGATCATCTTTTCAGAAATGCCATGGTAAGTCTCTGGCGTGTCGTAATCGGCCTTATGCTGGCATCGGCAGTGGCCATACCCCTGGGAATGGCCCTTGGATATCGCTTTACTTCACTTCTACATACATTAAACCCTCTTTTTCGTATTTTGGGGCAGGTAAACCCATTCTCCCTTACTCCGGTGTTCCTGATGTTTTTCGGCATCGGAGAGGGTGCAAAACTGGCAATCGCTACCTGGGTTTGCCTGTGGCCCCTTCTCCACAATACTGTTCTCGGTGTTCAAACGGTGGATGCGGTACTGATAAAGACAGCCCATTCCATGAAAACCTCTCCCCTGGACCTTGCTTTCAAAGTATTGCTTCCCGGGGCAGCTCCCTTCCTGTTTACAGGCCTGCGCATCGGCGTGCAAATGTGCTTTTTTATGATGATTGCGGGGGAAATGCTGGGGGCTACGGCAGGATTGGGATGGCTCCTGCATACCTACGGCCATTATTTTATTGCACCGAAGGTGTATGCCCTTGGATTGTGCATTGTGCTTCTGGGGGTCTTTGTAAATCAGGTCCTGGGATTCCTGGAGAAAAGCCTGTCTTTTTGGAAGGAAAGTGTGGAAACAGGCAGGACTGCTGGAATTTCAACACGTAAGGCATTCCATTTGGGAAAAAGAGGGGCTGCCCTGGCGGTTTCCCTGCTGGCAGGTTTGATCTTTGTCGGAAGTCTTCAGGTGGTTGAAGCAAACCGGGTATCCAGAGATCCCATGCCCCATTCCACGCATCAAATGCACAAGTAGGAGTGTATCGGAACGGAAGGAGAAGCGTCTATGGCACGTATTATAAAATTAGTAAAAGCCTATAAGGCAATCTTTATTTTTCTTGTGGTCTGGGAACTGATGAGCCGGCTGCATATCGTAAATGCACTTTTCATTCCGCCCTTTTCCAAAGTGGTAGGTTCCATTGGAAAATTAACCGCAGAGGGTGTGCTGCCGCTGCATATTTTCATCAGCTTGAAGCGGTCTGTTTTGGGGTTTGTTATCGCCGTCGTTGTTGCAATTCCCCTGGGCCTCCTGCTGGCAGGAAGATCGAGAAGACTGCAGATTGCTCTGGAGCCTTTGATTGAGGTTTTCTCGCAAACGAATCCCTTCATTATCTTCCATATCCTTCTTTTTTTCCTGGGAATCGGGGAAGCGACTAAAGTTAGCATGATCGCCTGGACCTGTACCTGGCCCATATTGTTCAATACTTATAGCGGTGTGCGAAACATTGATCCGGAGCTGTTGAAGGCTGCCAGAGGATTTGGGCTTAAAGGATACCGGCTTGCCCAAAAAGTACTGATTCCTGCGGCTGCACCGGGCATCTTTTCCGGAATGCGCATGAGTGCGGGATATTCCTTTGTCTTGCTGATTGCAGCGGAAATGATGGGTGCCAGCTCAGGGTTGGGATGGCTGGTGATCAGTGGACAGAGCGGATACCAGATGGTGAAGGTGTTTGCAGCGGTCACTGTCATTGCATTTTTAGGCTTGCTCATGGATGCGGGGATGCAGGCGGTGGAAAGCAAAGTGGTTTTCATGGAGAAGAAAAGCTTTTCTGCCAAAGTAGAAACCTGAACAACAAGGAAAAAGGAATAAGATGTAATAGAGGCTGTGCTGATCAAAGATTGGCGGCCTTTTTGCATTTTGTGGTATACTAGTACTACTGCGTTAATTACCTAAGATTTCGGTAATTTGTTCACAAATTACGCCTTGTAAAAATGAGCAACAACGATTTTGGGTTGTCATTTTTACAAGGATAATTACAAATTAACGCAGTAGTACTATGAGTTATAGAGATTGGCGCAAATATAACTTCCACTATCATTTTGCTACACCCTTCACGGGTGCCATGGCGGGCCCGCAAAAAAGTGGAAGTACTATTTGCGCTGCATCATAGAAATACGAAGGAAGGTATGAATATGAGTGTTGAAGCCGTAAAAAGATTTTTCGTAGAGAAAGGTTTGGAGGACCCCGTGATTGAACTGCCGGGAAGCGGGGCTACCGTGGATGAAGCAGCAGAAACCCTGGGAGTGGACCCTGCGCTGATCGCTAAAACCCTGGCTTTCCGGATTAAGGACAGGGATGTTTTGATTGTAATGCGGGGAAATGCGAGAATCGACAATAAAAAATTCAAACAGTTTTTTACAGTAAAGGCAAAGATGCTGGAACAGAACGAAGTAGAAGAGATTACAGGCCATCCCGTGGGAGGGGTATGCCCTTTCGGGCTGAAAAAAGACCTGGAAGTTTATCTGGACATCACAGTAAAAGAATATGACTATGTGTACCCGGCGGCAGGGTCAAGAACCTCTGCCTTAAAGATTCATCCCTATAAAATGCAGGAGTTGACGGGCGCTGCGTGGATTGATGTGTGTCAGGGCTAGAACTTTTGAAAAGGGCTTGATGAAAACAGGGAAGTAGGGCATAATAAATGAAGAATGAATTTTGAAAAATGAAAGATAGAAGTAGAGATAGAGAGGAAGCGTAAAGGAGGAGCCCATGGACAATACTGTATACATAACTGGACACAGAAATCCTGACACCGATTCCATTTGTTCCGTTATCGCCTATGCGGAGCTCAAAAAGAAATTAGGTGTGGAAGCAGTACCCCGGCGTTTGGGGGATATTAACCGCGAGACGGAGTTTGTATTGGACTATTTTGGTGTGCAGCTGCCTGAGTTTCTGTATACTGTAAAAACGCAGATTTCCGATCTGGATATGGATATCATCAACCCTGTTTCACCGGACATTTCCATAAAGACTGCATGGACCATCATGAAGCGAAATAATGTCAAAACCCTGCCGGTAGTAGATGAAAATGAGAGACTGCTGGGTGTTGTAACACTTTCCGATATCACCAACAAGTACATGGATGCCCTTGATAACAACACCATTGCCGCCAGCAAAACTACATTGCGGAATATCGTTGAAACTTTAAATGGAAGAGTGCTCTGCGGTTCCCAGGATAATTTCGAAACGACGGGCAAAATACATGTGGCTGCCATGAACCCGGAGGAAATGGGCCCCTATATTGAAAAAGGGGATATCATCATTGTAGGAAACCGCGTGGACAGCCAGATGAAGTCCATTGAATTCGGTGCCAACCTGATCATTGTGACCAGTGGGGCCGAGGTGGATGAAGAGGTTATCGAATATGCGAAAAAGCAAGGGTGTATCATTATCGTGACACCTGTGGATACTTTCACGACGGCACGACTGGTCAACCAAAGCGTTCCCATCGGATATGTCATGACCGGCGGGGAGTTGGTGAAATTCAATGTCGACGATTTTATTGATGAGATTGAGGATCGTATGTTGAAAACCCGGTACCGGAGTTATCCCGTTGTGGATGAAAATAACCGGATTCGCGGTTTTATCTCCAGATACCACCTGATGCTGCGGAAAAAGAAGAAGGTTATTCTTCTGGACCATAACGAAAGAACCCAGACCGTGAATGGAATCGAACAGGCAGAGATACTGGAGATCATCGATCACCACCGGTTGGGTGATATTCAAACCTCGACACCGATATTTTTCAAAAACGAGCCGGTAGGAAGTACGTCTACCATTATCGCCAATTTTTACTTCGATATGGGAATAAAGCCTTCCCGGGGTATCGCCGGAATCTTATGCGCGGCTATTATTTCCGATACTTTAAAGTTTAAATCACCCACGTCTACCTACACGGATAAAATTACGGCAGAAAAACTGGCGGAAATTGCAGGAATCCAAATTGATGAATTTGCCAATGCCATGTTCAAGGCCGGGTCAAGTCTCCAGGGGAAGACGCCGGGAGAAATTTTCCATCAGGATATGAAGGAATACAGGCTGGGCAAGCTGAAAGTCGGTATCGGACAAATTTATACCATGGATCTGGAAAGTCTGGGGGATATTCGTACGCCCCTCGCAGAGTATATGGAGAAGTTCTGCAAGGAAAACAATTATAACCTGATTGTGCTGCTGGTAACGGATATATTGAATCAGGGTTCGGAAGCTCTCTATGCCGGACATTCCAAAGACCTGATTGCAAGGGCTTTTAATGTGGAAATCAAGGGAAGCAGTGTATACCTCCCGGGCGTGGTATCAAGGAAGAAACAGGTGATACCTTCTATTTCAGCAGTTTTAGGGTAAAAAACTAAGAGCGTTCCTAGCTGCTGGTTCTCGGTTATATGCCACAGGCTTAAAATCCTGATAAATTCAGGGACTAGGAACCAGCAACCAGGAACCAACAACTAGCAACGCTTTTCTTCAAATCTATTTCAAATCCGAGTGTCCGACGATCTTCTGGATGCTCCTGGGTACGGCATCCTTGGAATTGCCCCAGGGAGCATCGTTATACCGATAGTCAAACTTCTTTGTAAACCAGTTAACCTCCTCCTGGACTCTGGTAAGGTGCTCCAATTGAATTTTCATCAGGTTATCCACGAATTGGGCAGCTTCTTTAGGGCTGAGATATTTCTTTGCGCCCTCCAGCAACTGGCGCAGGTGTTTTAGACAAAAGCCCTTCCGGCTGTTGAAAAGGTTACGGAAATCCTCTTCGCTAAACCACAGGTAGAGGATAACATCCACATAGCGGTCCATGGTGTAATCCAATTTGCTGCAGATGGCACATTTTTTTTCCAGCGCAGTAAGGTGGGAAATGAGTTCATCCATCACTTTCCCTGAATCGGAGGGTTTGGAGGAGATCCGAGTGGTCAGGTTCTTTACAAAGGATAAGCCGGAATCCTTTTGCAAACTTTCCCTACCCTTCTCATAGAGTTCCTTCAGCTTTTTATTCTGTTCCACCAAGTGCGTATCAATGGTAAGACCCAGGCCTAACCGGTTTTCCTGTTTATTATATAACAGTTCGAAATGTTTCCGGCAAAAACCCTTCTCGTTCGTTTCAATGCGGCCTTCCGGTTCCATCAGGGAAGGTCCCAGCATATAATCTACATATTCATTTTCCAGCTTTTTCTCCAGCACGCACAGGGTGCATTCACAATCCACATTGAATGCATCGGTGACAGGAATCGTATATATTTTCTCTTTCATCGGCCGTGATCCTTTCCAATGTTATGATCCAATATATTGATTATATCAAAAAAACCGGGGAAAATATATAGAATGGAGAATGGAGAATGGAGAATGGAGAATGGAGAATTGAAAGGAATGGGGAGCGTGGAGCGTTGAATTATAAAGGCTATAAAATTACAGAGGAAAGCAGCGGAATTTTTGTAGAGGGTGTTCGGGATTTTCATCCTGTTCATATCTTTGAATGCGGACAGTGTTTCCGGTGGATACGGGATGAGGAGGGTGGCTACACGGGAGTCGTGCGGGATAAGGTAGCCAGAATTAACTTTGAAGGGGATATCCTCCAAATCCAGAATGCCATAGCCGGAGACTTTGAAGAACTCTGGTTTGATTACCTGGATCTGGGCAGAGATTATGGAGCCATTAAGGAACAACTGATACAAAAGGATGCCATCATGGAGAAGGCCATCGAATTCGGTCATGGTATACGGCTGCTGCGGCAGGATTTATGGGAAACCTTGATTTCCTTTATTATCTCCTCCAACAACCGGATTCCCCGAATTATGAAAATTATCGGCGCTATTGCAGGTGCTTATGGAGAGGAGCTGTGGCTGGAAGGAAGGCGATATCATACTTTTCCCCCTGCCGGCAGGCTTGCCGCCTCCAGCGTGGAGGAACTGGATGTATGCCGAGGTGGATACCGCTGCAAATATATTATCAACAGTGCCAAAATGCTTCATAGCGGTGTGGTGGACCTGGAACGGTTGAAAGGACTCGGTACGGAGGAGGCCCGGGAGGAAATCATGCGGCTGCCGGGAGTAGGACCGAAGGTAGCGGATTGTATACTTCTTTACAGTGGCACCCGTTATGATGTATTTCCTACGGATGTATGGGTAAAAAGAGTCATGGAGGAACTGTATTTTAAGAAGGAAACCAGCATTAAGGACATTCAGCGGTTTGTCAGGGAGTATTTTGGTGATCTGGCAGGCTTTGCACAGCAGTATCTTTTCTATTATGCCAGGGAGAACCGGATTGGGGTGTAGTAGAAGACGGTGGATTGTGCATAAAAAATGCAACGGAATATGTAGTCACATTTATAGCAGACATAAAGTACTATGGTAGTATCAGGAAATGGGGTTTTACATAAGTGCGAACAGCTACGACATAGGGCGCTGCGGCTGGGCCGGAGGGCCATCATCCATTGCCTGAAGTGAAGCTGCCGAGGTGATAATATGGTCTATTGTATAGGGATTATGGATTCAGGAAATTACGCGTATAATTTGTGCAGGGCATTGGAAAGAAAAGGGTTTGTTTTTGAAGTAGTGGCAACACCCTGTCAAATTGCACAGACGGGCTGCGGATACAGCCTTAAGTTTCCGGAGGATTACAAGGAATTGGTATTGAAAGAGGCGCAGTCCAGCGGGTATGCCATAAGGGAAATCTATCGCATTATTCCCATGGTTACCAAGAACAAGTATCAAAAAATTCTTTAATGAAAGTATCATACTTTGAACCTTATAACAATCAGTGGGTAAAACGCCCGGATTTTGGAGCGGTTTGCCTACTGGAAGAATTCAGATTCAAAGTACGATACTTATGCTTGAAGAAAATATACTGAACCGGAGGAAGAGGAGTTTTCAGGAGATCAAGGGTCGTGATCACTGAAAACTCTCTTCATTTTTGCCCATAGTCTGCATAGGGTGCCAGATCTGCCCAGACCTTATATGTCAAGCTTTGAAGGAGATAACTACAGTTTGATTTATGGAGAAAATGAAAGGTTGGTAAAAGCAGATGGCTCGGAATGGATTTAGCCGCATTTATAGTTTGTTGTTGGGATGGAAAACTGATGATATAATAAATCTACGAACAAGAGATTGTTATAAGGTAGATTTATTGAAACGCGCTTAACGCAAAGAGTATTTTAAGGAAGGATAAGCCTTTGCTACGCGTTATAATAAAACCATCAAAAATCTTAAATGGTAGGTTTTATTGAAACACGCTTAACGGAAATCAAGTATTATAAGGTAGAATAATGATTTCCTACGTGTTATAATAAAACCGTGGAAAATATTTAAAGGTAGGTTTTATTGAAACGCGCTTAACGCAAAGAGTGTTATAAGGAAGAATTAACCTTTGCTGCGCATTATAATAAATCTACCGACAAGAGATACTTTTACAAAGTCAAAAGCATCCTGGAATGTTCGGAATAAACCTATTATTTTGAACCTACATCTGACATAAGGGAGTCCGGTTGTTTGGGAATGGATGTCAGGCCCCAAGTTAATTCCGAAACTCGACTTGAGCGAGTGCAACGGCGGGGGAAGGCTGAAATTATTAACAGGACACCCACCTAGCGAAAGGCTAGGTGTCAAAATATAGGGGAACGGCATTTTGGGTCTTTTAAAAACAAAAGACTCCCCGTAAGGGGAGTTTTTTTGTTGTGTTTTCAGAAATCCATTCTACACTACAATGCCTACAATGTTTTCCATAATATTAAAGTTTTCTCAAAAATATATTATACTGTTTTATAGACGGATTTTAATGATGTTCCAAAATTGGATGGAAGATATAGGAGGAGCCCATGGGTATAAAGAATTCGATCTATGCCAAAAGAGTCGTATCTTTTATTGAGAGTCTAAAAGCTTTACTGTATGGAAGTAAGGCCGGGAAAGCAGAGACTTTGTTTTGTGACGATCTGGAAGCGGAAGAACAAATTTGCCGGTCGGAAGCCCGGATTTTGGAAGAGGAAAGTAGGGAGGCCCGAAGTAAAACGATTGTGCATGAAATCATACGGATGGTTCATGAGGAATACGACACGGATTTGACTCTGGAGAAATGCGCCGGTCGTCTGAATTTGCATGCCAATTATATTTGGCGCCTTATGCGGAGCGAGATGAACACCACTTTCAGAGAATATCTCTCCCAGTACCGTTTGAAAATGGCAAAGCGATGGCTGGAAGAAACGGACATGCCTATCGGTGAGATTGCAGAAAAGCTTACATACAATAATGCAGCAAATTTTATCCGCTATTTTAAAAAGCTGGAAGGAGTCACCCCCGGACAGTACCGCGAAAGCAAAATACTGAAAAACGATGGAAGAAAAGCTGTAGAAGATAATTCTATTTAACCGTGTATGGCCACTTTGCAGCAGTTGCGTATAGTCGATAGTCAATAGATTGCCGAAGATTTACCCATGCAATAAAATGACAATTACGTACATAGGCTAAACCGTAGAAAATTGTCACTGAAATGCCTATTGTTTTTAGTAACTTAGGGTTATACAATGTGTATTGTAATCGGACAGTTCAGAGTAAGAAAATCGTTTATAGCAAGCTTAATTGAGTAAGAAGCACTAAAAATATCCTCTCTCGTATTTAATCACTCTCGATTACTTTTCTATTTTTACCACTACATTTTATATCCTTCAGGTGTTGCAATCCGTGGAAATCAATTTTTGATATAAACATATGTAAAATTATTTAAGTCAATTGAATATATGGTAAAACAAGGGGGTGAAATTTTCATAACCATTTAGCCATACTGACGAAATTATTTTTCAGGGAGAGATTCAAATCTTTTGAAAAGCTACTACCGCTGATTTTAGGAGGTTTGAGTATGATTACAACGGTAGGTCGTCATTGGCTAAAAGCAGCACTTTTTCTTTTAGTCTTCGTACAAATTGTATTATTCAGTTTTCCTAAAACCACAGTAGAGGCCGCTTCAGCGCGTCAGATGGAGAATCTGGACCGGGGGGTGGTTGCTGTGAAGGTAAGCAACGGTGTCTTTGTTAGCTGGCGGGTACTCGGTACGGAAGCATCCAGTGTTACCTATAATTTGTACCGTGGATCCACGAAAGTGAACACTTCTCCTCTCGCAGTAAGCAATTATACGGATACAGCAGGTACTTCCGGTTCTACTTATTCCGTAGCTGCTGTTGTGAATGGTGTTGAGCAGGCGAAGTCAACAGCCGTAAATGTTTGGGCCAACAATTACCTCTCTGTTCCTCTTTCAGCACCTTCGGGCGGAACAACTCCCGACGGAGTTTCTTATACTTACAGTGCCAATGATTGCAGTGTAGCAGATCTCGATGGTGACCACCAGTACGAGATCATTGTAAAATGGGATCCGTCCAATGCAAAGGATAATTCTCAAAGCGGATATACCGGAAATGTGTATCTGGACGCCTATAAACTGAATGGTACCCGCTTGTGGAGAATTGACCTGGGCAAAAACATCCGTGCCGGTGCGCACTATACCCAATTCATAGCGTATGATCTGGATGGCGACGGTAAAGCAGAGGTTGCGTGTAAAATCGCTGATGGTACCAAGGATGGAACCGGTGCGGTATTCGGAAATGCCAGTGCGGATTACCGTAATTCCAGTGGATACATACTGTCGGGTCCGGAGTACCTGGGCCTATTTTCCGGAGCTTCCGGCCGATTGCTCGAGTATGTCAGCTATCAGCCTCCCCGGGGAACTGTCGGAGATTGGGGAGATACTTATGGAAACCGCGTCGACCGTTTTCTGGCCTGTGTTGCATACCTTGACGGCGTAAGACCGAGCCTCGTAATGTGCCGTGGCTACTATACGAGGACCGTTCTGGTTGCATGGGATTATAGAAATGGTTCTCTCACCCAGCGGTGGACCTTTGACAGCAATGCCAGCGGTAATTCCGGGTATGCCGGGCAGGGGAATCATAATCTGGCAGTTGCTGATGTCGATGGCGACGGCAAAGATGAAATTATCTATGGAGCCTGCAGCATTGATGATAATGGGGCCGGGCTTTATACAACAGGATTGGGACATGGTGATGCACTGCATGTAAGCGATTTGGACCCCAATAGGGCCGGACTGGAAGTGTGGGATGCGCATGAGTCACCCAATCCCTATGGTGCAGATTTCCGCGATGCAAAAACGGGACAGGTAATATGGGGCTACAAGGCATCCGGTGACATCGGAAGAGCCATGGCGGCGGATATAGATGCCAGCCGTGCAGGGTGTGAAGTGTGGGCATCCGGCTCCGGATTATATGACTGCAAGGGAAATGTAATCAGCAGTACCCCACCTTCATCCAATAATTTCGCAGTTTGGTGGGATGGGGATTTACAGCGCGAACTGCTGGATGGCATTTCCATTACCAAGTATGGCGGCGGAACTTTGCTCTCCGCCAGTGGTTGCGCCTCAAATAACGGTACAAAATCCACTCCCGGTTTAAGTGCAGACCTGTTGGGAGACTGGAGAGAAGAAGTGATATGGAGAACCTCCGATAGTTCTGCGCTGCGCATCTATACGACTACAACGCCTACCAGCACCCGCATTTACACTCTGATGCACGATCCCGTTTACAGACTAAGCGTTGCCTGGCAGAATGTAGCGTATAACCAGCCGCCAATGACAGGCTTTTATTTGGGAGGCGGTATGTCAACCCCTCCAACACCCAATATCTATTTGGCTCCATGATCACAGGAGCTCGGGAAGCAAATTCCGGAAGTAAAAGACAGGAATGAATACATGTATTGTAAAGGTCCATAAGAATAAATAAATTGTATTGGAGCGGTAGTAGCTTTTTAAAGGATTGGAATCTCTTCGGATAAAAGGAGCAAGGAATAAAAATTTTCCTTGCTCCTTTTGAATTCAGCCTTCTCCACGAAATGGAAAAGACTAATGCTTTTCCTCCTTTTTACTATTTTCCTTTATTGCGTTCATTGCCAATTTGGCTTTCTCCCGTACTTCTTCGTTTGCCTCGCTGTTCCATAACTGTCTGACAAATTCAAGTGACCGGCCAATCCCTATAGTGCCTAAAGCTTCTACAGTATTCAGGCGAATTCGTGGATCTGCATTGTTTAGCAGAGGGATTAATGCATTCATTGCATTTTCAGTTTTCGTTGCCCCTAGCGCCTTAATCACTGCAATACGGACTTCGATATCCTCTGTAGATAATGCTTTGAGCAGCTTATCTACTTTTTTCTTTTGCGCCCACTTTTCCACTTTTTTGATTGAAAGTGCCATTACTTTCACCTCCCTTGGATTTTCAGAATAATGCCGGATCATGTAAAACAGTGCTGAAAAGCAGCAACCGATGTTCATATTACATAATATTCATAAGGGATATGAATTACCACCATTTCAGGTTTGTTATTTTACTTTTTGCAGCCTGGGTGTAATCAGTTTTGTTCTGCAAAAAACTCCTGTTTTGCTGCATACCGTTTCCAATGGCCTTCAGGTGCCAGACGCAGCTTCTTTTTTTTCGCGTTGCTGAAATTAACTTTGGCTTTCCGGCTTTGGCTGCTCGCGAGAATTTGGTTCAAGGCATGGTCATGGCTCTGTACCTGCTGAGCTACCTTTTTGAACTGGATGATTTCATTTTCCACAAGGTTCATTCGCAGCTCGAACTTGGTAAATTCCCGGTCGAGGCTTTGCTGCGCATTTGTAATCTGTGTCATGTTTTTAACAAGGGTTGCATTGGCTTCCTTTAGCTCATCTACACTGTTTTTCAGTAGTGTAAGACTTTCGACGATCATGTTTCGCAGCTCATCCGGAGACAACGCATTGGCAGAAGCCGAGGGCTCCTGATAGAATGGGAATTTGAAGCCATTAGTAAAGATTACCGGGATTTCCCGGACCAGAATTTTTTCGCTTTCGTAGGTGGTATTGGTTTTATAGGCTGCACAAAATATCTGCCTGCCCCCGGAGAAGGTACTCCGGGCAGGCTTGCTCCATTGCTTGCCAAGATCCTTGGAGGCGGTGTAATAGATGACATCCTCCCTGACCCAGTATATATGGAGACTATTGTTCGCTAAAAGCAAGGAGGCCTCGGTGAAGGGATAGCTGGAGCTATGAAGAACGACTGCTTCAGACCATAGGTTTTTATCAGGGACTTTCTGTTGGTAGACCAATTCGTATTGTTTGCTGGCCCTGCGTTGATAACACAAATGCAGGATATTGTTTTCATCATTTATACATCGGGCAAACTCGCAATCTCCGGAGTATTTTGCCACAGGAGTAAAATCGCTCCACAGATTCTGCGAGGTTGTATATTTTTTAAATCCGACCTGTAGGTGTTTTCCATCAGAGGATGGATAAAATGCATACAGATTTCCGGCCTTGTCACAGCATACCGAGTAGGGAGAAGGCCCGTTTGTTACGTAATCCAGTACTCTGGGTTTGGAAGGAGTGTTATTGGCCAGTATCTGATGGGATAAAAGGGTACTTTGGTTATGCTGCAGAGTGAAAAACAGGTGTACATAATTTTTCCTGGGGATGAGAAAAAGGTTCTTGTCATAAGCGTTGGGCGATTTGCTTTGCAGTACCGGAATGCTCTTTACCGTATCCCCGTTGATGCACAGGTAGAATATATTCCCGCCATTGTCCTGATAAAGCAGATGAAAGCAGTCGGAGGAGTCCATATCTGCAAAAAAGCAGGGGTGGCAGTTTTTCTTTATTGAAAGAGGATCGGCCCAGGTATTTTTCCGGGTGAGTACGCTGTAGCAAATGCCAAGCTTTGGTTCATAATATAAATTCCAAACTTTTTCAATGGATTGTTTAAACAAATACCGTTTACGGTCGGAACTATACATAGAAACACCCCTTTGTAGGAATTGAAAATGGAGAATTGAGAATTGAAAATTATAGCGGATAATCATTTTCAATTCTCAATTTTCAATTCTCCATTCTTATATAAGTGTATGCATGCGGAATTTGTTATAATGCGTGCGATTCTATATTTCTTCCTTAATTTTCATTGTGGGGCTTTATTCCAGATTCTGTATTTATTTATGTAATGCGGAGGATTGAAAATAATTCACTGTAAAAAACTTTATTATGTGTATCACCAAAAATGGCTCGCAACATATTATGTAATTGAGAGGGAAATCAAAAATGAATACAGCCATAAATGAAAGGGGATATATGTATGGGACACGAACATGAAAGAATAGTTTCCGGTCTGATTTGCCCGAATGACTTGTCAAAGGTTAGAGAGGCAGTTTGCGTACAGACCGAGAAAATCTACGACTCATGCAAAGAGAAAGACTGCATTGAAGATGCAAGGGTATTGTTCAAACACCCTCATAAGGTACAAAGGATTATCGATGCTGCGATTAACGTAAAGATAAGAAGAGCAGAGGTAGTTGACGTATTTGCCGATGTAGAACCAGTTCCGTTTAAGAGAGGATTCTTTACGGTGGATGTCAAATTCTTCATCAGAGTTACATTGGATTTCTTCGTACCAAGAATAACCGGTGGTACAAAGATAGTTACAGTTCATGGTCTTATACTCTTCGATAAAAAGGTGATTCTCTTCGGTTCTGAAGGCGGCGTTAAGATCTTTAAGGCCCACTTTGTAGAACATGGAATTGATCAACCCATAAGAAATAGACTGCAACAGGATAACCTGCCGATTTCGAAGGTAGAAGTTGCTGAGCCTATCGCTCTCAACGCCAGAATCGTAGAAATGGTTGAAGACCACCATCATCGCTATGAACCATTGACAAGGACACTGTCCGACCTTCTGGGTGACGAGGGCACTGAGGATGAAGTTGAAGAAGTTGAGATGGAAGATGAAGATGCACGTCATCACCATCATGTTGAGAAGAGAGTCGTTGCTTCTGTAGGTTTGTTCTCCATTATCAAACTGGTTAGGTTAGTGCAACTATTGATTCCTGCGTTTGATTTCTGTGTACCTAACAGTAGAAAAGGTGAGGAAATTTCCAGCTCTTACATCTCAAGCTCAAACCCCCCTGCAAAGCGTATTCTATGCACTTTTTTTGATTCGGAAACATAAACTTTTTCAATGAACTCCCTGATGATATCACGTCGTTCCTGGGGATGGAGATCGTCATATAGGCTCATGAAGGACCTGACCCCTTTGATCTCTGAGGAGAAATCTATGACATCCAGGGTGTTCTGCTTTTCAAGTTCTTCCCGTTGTTTTTGCAATCGATTGATTTTTTCGATAAGCTCATTGATCCTGTCGGCAAAAGCATTCATCTCAACTTTCCCGGTTTCAAAAAGGGCAAAATACCGATCTCTGACTCTCGTAGCTTCCTGGATTTCATGTTCAATTACCCTTATAGGCTCCTGATGATCCGGCTTATCGGCTTTTTCTACAAACTCAGATATATTTTCAACTACTTCAGAGTTAATTAAAACCTTTAATTTTTCAAGTACCCAGGGATCTACTTTCCGTGTGGATATACAGAAGCCTGTACACAGTCCGCGATTGGGATTTGCACCGCCGCACCGGTACATGTAGGTAGGGTATTTTTTGCCGTTCCGGGTACTATGACTTTCTATATAGTACATACCGAGGCCGCATTTTGGACATTTGACTACGGAGGAGAACAACTGGTCCGCATCCTTTTTTCTAACGATGGTCTTCTGTTTGTTTGCTTTCACTCGCTGTTGTACAGCTGCAAAGAGGTCGTCGTCTATGATCGCTTCATGGATACCTTTTTTTACTTCAAATCTGCCGTTTTTCAGGTCTTTTCTGCCCGTAGTCACATAACCATTATAGAATTCGTTACTGAGCATTTTTACGAGCATTTCATGGCGCCATTTCCTTCCGATCCTGTTGGTATATCCGAGCCCGTTTAAGTAGTCGACCAACTGCTGTATGTTTGCACCAGCTACATAACGCCTGAAAATCTCCCTTACGGCTTCCGCCTTTTCACTGTCAACTAATACTTCTTTATTGCTGTCTGAATAACTATAGGCAAATGGAATGGAGGATTTGCTTAGACCTTCCTTAAACCGTTGATTCATGCCCATTTTTACGTTTTCAATGATAGTGTTCCGTTCAAATTCAGCGATGGAACCCAGGAGCTGCAGCAGCATCTTACCGATGGGCGTACTGGTGTCGAAGTGCTCACTATAGCTAAGAAGGGATACATTGTTCTGCTGTAAAAGGTCAACTACACTTAGCATATCCAATAGGCTCCTGCTCAAGCGGCTTAGCTTCCAGATTAGAACGATGTCAAATTTATGCTGTTTTGCATCTTCCAGCATTTGAAGAAGGCCTGGGCGGTCTTGAATATTTTTACCACTTATACCGGCGTCCTGGTACATCTTTGTTATGACATAGCCATAGGTTTCCGCATACTTTTTCAATAGTGCTATCTGCGCGGGAATGGAGTAGCCCTCCTGCGCTTGCTCTACAGTACTTACACGTACGTAAATAGCAACTCTGTTCAAGGTGGTTTCCGCCTGCATAAGATCAATCCCCTTTATAGTGCACAGATGCGATTTATTCCTATTGTACAGATAAATGGAATAAATAGATAAGTATGCGTAGCAGGATTGGATTATGCATAATACTTACTTTTAATCTATCCATATCGGCATTGTTCAGTACATCGTAGGCCAATAGCCCAGTCGGTTAAGCCTTTAAAGTTTATGATCTTTCCCGTAAAGTTCTCCATAGTTCAATGTATTTCTTAAAAGCTAGTCTCTTAGCCTTACAGAACTTCACTACGGCTCCTGTCATCCTTACACCGCCACCGTAACCGGTCTGCATGAAGTTGTACAGGTTTCTTACCGGGATTCCGAGTTACCCAGCGAACTGGTTGTAGTTTCCTCCACTTCATTATAGACTGATGTATCTTCTGCATAAAATCACCACAGGCGGATAGTATCACTAGTGTTTTAGATTGTATATATTTTGGCAAAAAATATCGTCCCTAGTCGAAACTAGGGGCGGTAACTGGGACTAAGAAGGGGCAACAGCGATTTGAGTATGTGTTTAGTCATATTTACCTGCTTATTCCAACTTGGCTGCAGTTCTTTGTATCGGAAGAATCGCTTCGAGAAAAGTTACAGGAATGATTCTTAGAATTGAAAACTTATTGGATAACGAGAAAAGAGATCGATCGTTTTAAGCATCTGCCCCTAGCTTTAGCTGGGGCTTTATTTTTGTCAGGATATAGACAGTGATGGGCATTGATGGTATTATCTTCCTATGACATTTTTCGTAAATGTAGGAAATTGCGTCTTCATAAATAGGGGGAAGATAATTATGAAGGGAAAGAATATTATTAGCACTGTTTTGCTAATAGCGGCTGCAATGTTTATCTACATAGGAATATCTTCAATACTTATTAATGAGAATTATTACAGAGAACTTGCCTGGGAAGTTGCAAATCATGATAAGACTATTATTAACTGGCAAACAGCAAATGTATCCTTAATAAATGTAAAGGAGAACCCAATCCATACTGCTCCTGTCTTAAGTGCTAAAATAAATCGCTCTATTCTCATCTTAAATGGCGGGCATGCAGTGCGTATAGAATTTTCTACAACCAATGAAGGTTTATTAGGTCCTATTGTCTTATACTTTAATCCATTTACTAAACAATGTATTGGTGGAGACTTAAGAATGTAATTTTTAAATTCGTATTTTTCTTATGTTGCGTAGTTTAGATGCTTACTGCCCTAGTCTCGGCCGGGGCTTTATTTTAATACTAATATATACAGTAAGGGGTATATACAGTAAGGGGCGGAAATGGTACTATCTTCCTAGGTGGAAATTTGAAAGGGGAATTACGGATGAAAGAGGATATTTGCGATTATATAGAAAAATTTGACGAACAAACAAAGCAAAGATTCTGCGCACTGTATGGACTTATTTATGAGAGCACTTCTCAAACAATCAACGAAATACTGTGGGCAAAATTACCATCATTTTATGCAGGAAACAATTTTGTTCGTATTATTCCTTTTAAAGATCACGTGAATATTGAAGCAAAGGCGATTCTTACCCATATGCATGAATTGTCGGAATATAAGATAACACCTAAAGGTATGTTACAAATTTTTCATAATCAGCAAATTCCCAGTGAATTGCTGAGAGTAATATTTAAGGAAAGTTTTGAATAACCAACCTGTATTACCAGAAGGGTATGTAGATACTCCGAATTTAGCACAACTCGCATTTTTTATATTTACTGCCTCAGGGTTCGACCCAGGGCTTTGTTTTTTAAAACCTTGGATGGCCCTGAGGGTGCAAAACAGTAAATTTTGCAGGTAAAAATAATAAACGAATTTCATGAGAATACTAGTAGAGAAAACTATTCCGAGACAGTTATGGAGAGGTAATATGAAAGTAGCAATTATTGGGGCAGGACTTTCAGGATTAGCGTGTGCATATGAACTAAAAAGGAATGGAATAATACCCACTATTTTTGAAAAGAAAAATTATATTGGAGAAGTGCTTGACCTTCCGGCTATAAACCTTAGAATGTTTGATGTATCTATGAAAGATATTTTAAAAGTTTTAAGGGAGGAATATCGGCTTACTCTGACTCCCCACTATGACCTGAATGAAATAATAATGGTTTCTCCAAGTAAAACACATACGGTAAAAGGGAATATGGGAAGTATATTTTTGAGAGGAAGAGAGCCGGGGTACCTTACAATACAGTTAGAGCAAGCTGTAAATCTTCCTTATACATTTAATACACTGGCAAATGTTAATGAAATAAAAAATGATTATGACCATATTGTTGTAGCTAATGGTACACTTGAAGTACCTCTTCAAATGAAATTAGCTACAGTTCACTTTGATGCATATGTAAGAATAGCAACTGTATTGGGTGACTTTAACACTAAAAGTGTAAAAGTTTGGATGAACACGGTGTATGCTAAGCATGGCTATGCTTACTTGGTTCCAGTTAGTGCCAAAGATGCCCGTCTAGTGCTAATTGTCGACAATATTAAACCAGACCAACTTGATTACTATTGGAATGAGTTTTTATCAACTGAAAATATCACTTACACTATTATTGAGACAAAGGATATAAGACATATTGTTGGAGGAGTTTTTCCAGTACAATACGATAATGTATTCTTAGCAGGAAATGCAGGCGGTTGTATAGATAGTTTACTAGGCTTTGGAACTCTTAAATCGATATTAAGTGGTGTTATGGCGGCGAAGTGTATGATAAATGGTTTGGATTATAATAAAAGTATGAAATCTATAACGAAGGATGTAAAGGCTAAATATGAGTTTAGAAAAGTATTCAATACTTTTGACAATCAAGATATGGATACATTCACATCCATTGAAAACCTACCTGTAGTAAAGCAATTTATTTTCAATAACCCACTATTAAGAGCGACACAGGGAACGCTTTTAGCAAAAGCCTATAATAGCTTAATAAAAAATAATTAGCTTTATTTATAATAAATTGTTTTTATAACGCATATTGAACAATAAATGTGCCGGTTCCGACCAGGGCTTTATTTTTTGCAGATATGGACAATCCGGTATGAAAATGGTATTATCTACCTGTAAAATGTTGCTTTAAGGCTTAAGATAGAGGTAAATTATGAATTTAGGCGATACGGTAAAAAGTATTAGCAGCAAGGAAGACCTTATAAAATTTATTGGCGAGTTAAGGATGGATTTTAATAATAATAGCAGTACATGGGAAAATTCAAGTCTTGAGAGTTATTTGGCGGCCATGCAGTCTTGGTTAGAGGACATTGAAGGATGGGCGGAAAACTCCAATCTAGACATTTCGAGAATTACAAGTTGGGAATTGATTGGACATATTTTATTTGCATCTAAAATGTATGAGTAGTAAATGCATAGTATAGATATTTACTGCCTGGAGCTTCGGCCCGGGTGTCATTTTTTGTCTGAGTAGTATGGACAGTATGAAGTAGAGATGGTACTATTTCCCTATAAGATGTTTCGTTAAAGTTTACTTATATGCAGGATTAGGAGGTAAATTACAATGAAGTTTTCAACATTTTATTTTAGTGGTACTGGTAATACAGAATGGGCAGTAAAGCAATTTAATAAAATAATTGTTGAAAGAGAGCATGATGGTGAGATAATTTCAATAGAAAATATAGATGCTCAGGATACCTCTTTTTTTATTGACATGGTTCGAAATTCAGATTTTGTAGGTTTTGCAAATCCCATATATGGTGGCGATATACCACCTGTTATGAAGAACTTTATTGACAAGCTTATTAAAACGTTAGTTGATGAAAAGGAGTATTCCAAACCCATTTACATAATTAATACATTTGCATATGTAAATGGATTTGGTCCTTTTTGTGTTAAAAAGCTGTTTTATAATACTGGCTTTAAATTAATTTCCTATATAAATATACAGCTCTGTAACAATATATCAAGTCTGAAATTAAAAGTTAAAAAAATAAGTCAAGATAAACTGGATAAAAGGAAAAAAGAAGCTAAAGAAAAATTGCTAAAGATGGTGGACATGATGCTTGCAGAAAAAAGTAACATAACTGGAATAGGTCCTTATTTAATACCTAATATTTTAATCAGGAAGAAAACAAAAAAGGCAATTGAAGATAATTATAAAGTATTTAGTGTTAATAGTGTTACATGTAATAGATGTATGCTATGTGTTAATAAGTGCCCCACAAAAAGCATTAGGTATCTGGATAGTAACTTTAGATTTTTGCCTACGTGTACCGCTTGTATGCGTTGCTACAATAATTGTCCTACCTTTTCGATCTTATTTGATGGTAGATACGCTGATCCTAATATATACGAGCGTTATCATGGACCTGATATTGTTAAGAATTAGTGCATATTATTTATATTTACTGTCCCGGCTTCAACTGGGGCGGTATTTTTTTATTCGCATGTAGACAGTTTAAAACGGAAATGGTACTATCTTCCTATGACGTGCTGCGTTAAGGTTTAAAACTGCGAAGTAAAGACTTTTATATAATCCGCAGACAAATAATAATTTGTAGCAGATAGAAAAATAGTAATTTTTCAGGGAGCATTATAATGTTAGGTCATTTAGGATTTTCATATGTGGGCTTGATATATTTATTGATGCTATGGATTCCAAATAGCATATGGAGTAAGAATAAGCCAATAGACTATAACACTACCCAAGAAAACAAAATATTATTATTGTTTGAGCGTGTTGGACAAGTATGTTGTACTTTTAGCATACTAATTTTTAGTGATTTTAATATTGCTCCGTTTTCAGCATGGAGTTTGTGGCTAATAGCATCATTTTTACTAATGATTCTTTATGAGATTAGTTGGATTAGATATTTTATTAATGAGCATACGGAAGAAAATTTTTATCGTAGTTTTTGTGGGATTCCTGTACCTGGCGCGAGTCTGCCTGTCATGGCTTTTTTGCTATTGGGCATTTACGGTAAAGTTATTTGGCTGATTGCATCTGCTATCATAATTGGTATAGGTCATGTAGGAATACACATTCAGCATTTAAAAGCGATAAAATAAGTTTTGTAAATTCAAATTTGTCTGACTAAACAAAATGAGCATAATGTTTGGTTGAGTTAACGCATATTTTTCTTATATTGCGTAGTTTAGAGATATACTGCCCATGGGTTCCGATCTAGGGCTATATTTTTTTGTTCGGGAATAGACAGAGATAAGTATAAATGGTACTATTTACCTGTAGGATGTATCACTAAGATTTTATTAAGTGGATTGTGTGGTGGTGTAATGAAAAAGACTGATTTAATTTTTACAATTGCACTGGTTGTTTCTTTTGTTATAACAGCATTTACTAATAATCAAGTCGTCAAAAATATAATATTACTGCTGTTGTCCTTGATAATAATTGTATTGACTATGATAAAGCTTAAGACAAGTAAAAATATGAAAACACAAGAGAAGGTTATTGAGACTGGTGTGTTAATTGTTGCGGTTGGTACATCAATATATATCATATTTAAGATGTTAAATTTATAGAAAAACATAGCGTGTTTTAGAAATTACTGCCCCTGGGTTCCAATCCAGGGCTTTTATTTTATCTGAATATAGACAATTCGATACGGGAATGGTACTATTTCCCTATAAGATTTTGCATTAAGGTAGGATAAGCAAAATAAGGATCATTATATAATTCAAATAAAACGTAAAAAGGAATACAAAAAATGAGTAAACAGTACAATTTGCAATTTGAGAAATTGTGTAATGTTTTGCAACTTGGAGAGATTGTCGGTATGCCTGAAGCGATATCAGGTGGGCTTTTACACAGAATATATGCGATTGAAACCACGCAAGGGAGATATGCAATTAAAGCATTAAACCCTCAAATAATGCTTAGACCCGTGGCAATGCAGAACTTTATCAAATCAGAGCGAATTGCCAATATTGCAGTAAATAATACATCTGCTCTTCCAGCTAAAAAATTTAATGATACTTTCATGCAAGAAATAGACAATCAATTTTACCTTGTGTTCGATTGGGTGGATGGTAAAAGTCTAAAACCGAATGAAATCAATATAGTCCATTGTGAAAAAATAGGTGCTATTCTTGCGGATATACATATGACAGATTTTTCAGAGTTAGGCATAATTAATGATTGGTCAGATAATGCACGGCTAACAGATTGGAATTACTATTTACAAAAAGGACAAGAAAATAATACAGTGTGGGTTAACCTGCTGCTTGAAAACATTGATAAGCTTTACGATTGGAATGCTCAGGCAAATAAATCAGCAAGACTGCTTACATCAGATATGGTTATTAGCCATAGGGATTTAGATCCTAAAAATGTTATGTGGAACCAAGACAATCCCATTATTATTGATTGGGAGTCAGCTGGCTATATAAATCCTATGCAAGACTTGACTGAAACAGCTATTTACTGGTCTGAAAATGAAATAGGAAGCATTGACAAAGAAAGATTTTTGGCTTTTATAGGTGGATATAAAAGGAGATACGGAACACTACAAGCAAATTGGAGAATGGCCTTAGTAAATGGTTTTTTAGGCAAATTAGGCTGGCTGGAATATAGTTTAAAACGGTCTTTATGGATTGAATGTACAGATAAGGAAGAACAGCAGATGGGGACTATTCAAGTAACTGGAACAATAAACGCCATTAGGCGTTATGCAGATATGATTTCTGAATTAGAAAAATGGCTAAATAATGAAATTTAATAACAATAGCAAGAGATTAAGAATAGTCTTTATATTATACGAAATAGTTCGAGAAATCTAAGGTTTTCAATATCCATATTCGGTTTTGATTAATGGAAAGGACATCTAACAGATATTGGAGTAATTATATGGCTGTTAGTAAAAAGGAAGCAGAAAAATTATTGTTGAAAATACTGAGTTTCGTTGGAACGCAAAGGGTAACGACGGATGGATAACTGTTATTATATGGCCGGTTGATAAAGACACTGTAAAGTTAGTAGGATTTTTTGAGTATCATAATGAATATTCCAATGAACCGGATGAAAGAGGATTTTATTTAAGGACAAAAGGACAAATCATTATCACTAACAGGGTTATAAGACGGATAATTATGCAGGTAGGGTTTGATAAAATTTTTAATTCCAAAGGCCAAATTAACTTTGGTAATCTTGAAAACTTGCATGATATTAATAACGCTTTAAGAGTACCTGTTGATTAGTTTTTTTAAATGCTGATGTACTTAATGCGTATTATAGATATACTGTATCGTAACTGTATTAAATTATGAAGTAAGCTTTTAACTTTTGACAAAGGTGGTAAGAATAATGAGTAATGAAATTATTCTCAGAAAGGCAAATCATGAGGATTTACAAGCTATATTAAGTATTTTTCAAGGTGCTATTAAGGTTATGGACAGCAATGGAATCCACCAATGGGATAGCATATACCCAAGTGAGGAAATTATAAATAACGACATCTTAAATAATCATATGTTCTTAGGTGAAATTCACAATGAAATAGCATCAGTTTTCGTACTAAATCAGGACTATGATAAAGAATATGCAAACGGAGACTGGCAATACAAAGAGCTCTCTTTTTTTGTAATACATAGGCTATGTGTTAACCCAGCTTTTCGAGGCAAAGGTATTGGGACAATGACAATGCAATTAATTGAAGAATTTTTACGGAATAATGGTATTGAAGCTATTCGGCTAGACGCCTATTCTTTAAATCCCGTTGCTTTAAAAATGTACGAAAAGCTTGGATATAAGAAAGTTGGAGAAGCTAATTGGCGAAAAGGATTATTCTATTTATACGAAAAAAAGATATAAGAAAATTACTTTATTAATACGAATTCTGAACACTTACTGCCCTGGCTCCGGCTGGGGCTTTATTTTTCAAAGGTAAAGCGATAGGATTTAATAGAAACGGCAAAATAAGTCAGGTATAAAAATGCATGTAGCCTTATAATAGAAGCAAGATCACATTTAAGCTGAGGGAGAGCGTTGAAATGAATGAGGTACTGAATTATTATAATGGCTATGATGAAGAAAGTAGGTTAAATAAGAATAATGCACATAAGCTTGAATACCTAACATCAATCTACTATTTAGATAAAGTAATTAAGCCGGGCTCGCGGATATTAGATGTTGGAGCCGGAACAGGAAAATACGCTTTCTACCTTGCGAACAAAGGATTTTCCGTAACAGCAGGAGATATAGTTCCAAGATTTGTTGAATTAATGAGGGAAAAGTTAAATTATTCAACTTTAAGTATGGATATTTATTGTGAAGATGCTTGTGATTTGTCAAGGTTTGATTCTTGCAGTTACGATGCGGTTTTATGTATGGGGCCCCTGTATCATTTAAAGGAAGAAAAAGACAGATCAACAGTTGTTGAACAGTGTTTAAGAGTTTTAAAACAAGACGGAATAATTGTTTCTGCCTATATAAACAGATTTGCTTCTTACGTACTTGAATTTATGGGAAGCGAGGATTTATCAAAGGATAGAGCAATACTGGAGGATACCCTTCATAAGGGCTATAATACAAGGGAAAAATTATCATCCTTCTACTTTTCCTATCCGCAGGAGATCGAAGCACTTATGTCTGCACAGAATGTGGAAAAGATATTTAATATCGGTACAGATGGAATAGCATACTTAATCGGTTCAAAAATTAATAATTTAACGGAACAGGAGTATAGTTATTGGGTAGACTATCACCTGAAAACCTGTGAGAATGAATCTCTAATTGGACACAGCTTACATGGATTATACATTGGCAAAAGGAAATAAAGAATATTAGTTTCAATTCAAAAAATAACAGCCTGCCGTTCTTTGTTAGAGTCGGCAGGCTGATTTGAATAATTAGCCCATTCCTGCAAAAGCACGGCATTCTCTAGCACAATGATGACAAATTCGGCTGCATTCCTGTGACTCAGGGTCAGGGAATCTGGCACACTCATTCCCGCAAATTTCGCAAATCATCGCACAAAAATGAGCACAATGCTTTGCAAATACGCTATTGCGGGCAACAAATTTTGCAGTCAAGCCGCAAATGTCTGCACAGTCACGCAGCAACATAAGTTGTCTGGTCCTCATCCGGACATCCGGCTTATTCCTTAAGTGGGTGGTCATGTGCTCGCAGGAAGCCTCACAATCCTGTATTACTTTCACCAAACGTTCATGCATGGGTCTGTGGGATTGATGAGAGCCATATCCCCATTTCATTCCATCAGACATCGGCATATACCCCATATACATATCGTCCATGAAAATCCTCCTTTCAAGATGTTTACATAATTAGTGTATGCTCAAATTATGCAGGTGTGTTTCAATCATTACCTGTCATCCATGGTCACGTTTCGCTGGTGCAAAATGGCTTTAGTCATGTGGAATCAAGCTATAAATCCTTCTTGAAAGTATCACATTATATTAAATGTTTACATAATGTATAGTAGAGTAATATGATAAAGAGGTGGTTTTATGTACTATCCATATTGTTCTAATTGTCCTATGATTCCAATGATGCAATTGGGTATGGTCTGCAGTGAAATAGAGAAGGAGATTATATACCGGCAGCCTATGTATGGTTACGACTCAAGAGTAGCGGTAGTGAAAGGGGTAAAAATTACAAAGGATGTCCTGTTGAAAGCATTAGCCATAATAAAAAGATTACCGTATCCAGTAGCTAAACAGACTGCTGAATTTTTAGAAAAAAGTATTATAGGGCATTTGGTTGGGGCTGCAACAATATTATCAGAGTCTTTAGCAGCCCAATTGGCTGTTTTCCTCAGTTCAGTAATAGGTTTAAACCCAACAAGAGCGAATGAATTTGCTGCTATTATAGTAAATATTATTGTAGGTCTGATATGACCAACTGGAATTACAGCAGGTCCGGAGTGCTCCGGACCTGTAAGCTTTATAATGGAAATTCATTTTTGAATATGTTACGATATAATGGTTTATAAGGTATTGAGAGGAGAGATACAATGAGTAGGATATCTAATATTGATAATATCCCCAAAGAATATATGTATGACCCTGATTTCCAATCTAAAATGAAAACTGTATTAATAGGCGATGCCATCGGCAGTGAAAAAATTTATGTGAATATGGATTTTGTAAAACCTGGCGGTGAAAGTGTAAAGTATCATTCACATTCAAAACAGGAAGAATTCTTTCTCATAATGAGTGGAAAAGGCATATTGAGAATGAACGGAGAAGAAATATTGATAAAGACGGGTGATGTTATTTCAAAACCTGCCGGTAAAAATATTGCACATCAGTTTATAAATAATAGTTCAGATATATTACAGATCCTTGATGTTGGAACGCGTGAAAAGGATGATGTTGCTACATATCCCGATGAAAACATAATTTATATCAGAGATAAAAAATTGGTTTTCAATATTAATGATAGCATTAAAAACTGGACTTCAGACCCTAATGCATAATATCTACAACTACTGCTCTTGAGTTACGGCTCTGAGCTTTATTTTTGCCCCAATATAGACAGTATGAGGTGCACTATTTTTCCATAAGATATTGTGTATATAAGAGTTTTCCATTATACTTTATTTTCCTTTCTATGTAGTTACCCTTCAGATCACTTTTGCCAATCACATTATGTTTACTTCTTTCATAAAGTATATAGACGATGAACTAAACTTTTTGAAACGATAGTAAATACAGAAATAGAAAATAATCTGGAGGTGCTTTTGTGTATATTCAATATCAGAATCAAGCCGCCTATGGATATGTGCCTCAACCTATAAGAGATGGTGCCGGTGCCACTGATCCCGGACCACGCGATATCCTTCGGGATCTTGAGAATCCTGACATGCTTGTTCCCCCTGCGACGGATGCCGGATTGCTTCCCAACATGAGATTTTCCTTTTCTGATACCCACATGACATTAAGACCGGGGGGATGGTCCCGGGAGATTACCGCCAGGGAACTGCCGGTTGCGACCACGATGGCGGGTGTTAATATGCGTTTGACGCCGGGGGGCGTACGGGAGGTTCATTGGCATCAGCAATCGGAATGGTCTTATATGCTGGTAGGGAGTGCGCGTGTAACAGCGGTTGACGATCGTGGGCGGAATTTTATTGCCGATATCGGGCCGGGTGATCTTTGGTACTTTCCCCCACGTTTTCCGCATTCGCTTCAAGGCTTGAAAGATGGCTGCGAATTTTTGCTTCTCTTTGATGACGGAAACTTTTCTGACCTGAATACCTTCTCTCTTTCCGATCTGTTTGCACATTATCCAAAGGATGTGCTGGCAGCTAATTTTGGCGTGCCCGTGAATTACTTCAACTGTATTCCATCAGGGCAGGTTTATATCTATCAGGGCACTGTTCCGGGTCCTCTGGAAAGTGAAGCGGTCCAATCCCCCTATGGAACTGTTCCTCAAAGCTTCAAGCACCGGCTATTGGCACAAACGCCAACCATAACACCTGGCGGGAGCGTACGCATTGCGGACACTTCTAATTTTCCCGTGGCAAAAACCACCGCTGCGGCGCTGGTTGAGATCAAACCCGGTGCAATGAGAGAAATTCATTGGCATCCTAACAACGATGAGTTTCAATATTACATTACCGGTCAGGGACGCATGACGGTATTTGCGGAAAACGGCAGAGCCCGTACATTCAATTATCGGGCAGGTGATGTGGGTTATGTACCTGCTGGCTATGGGCATTATGTTCAAAATACAGGGAATGAAACACTGTGGTTTTTAGAGGCCTTTAAGAGCGAGCGGTTTGAGGAGGTTTCACTAAACCAAATGATGGCTGTCACTCCGCAACAGATCATTGCAAGTAATTTGCATGTCGGGCCGGGATTTTTGAATGCGCTGCGCAAGGTGCATTGTCCAGTCGTTCCATGTTCACATCCTGCCGGATTTTCAGACTCAAGTTTGGTAAAGCACGGCGTAAATCCTTGGTATAGGTGAGCCAAAGTGATGTAAATATGATTTTATACATTTAATAACTCCGCTACTTTGAGGCTCATGAACTTAAGCCTGGCAAGGCAGCGGATTTTCATTGTAAGTGGGGAGTACGGAACTTCTTGTGGGTGCGAAAACTCTTCGGTTCGGATAACGAATAGGACAAATTTTGAGGTGCATAGGTATAAATGAAGGAGGTCTTTATATGGAGGAGAAGACAACGAAAGTGACAATGGAAGAGCTGCGGGAATTAATAAAGACCGCCCCGGAGTTTGAACCTTTTCGTAAGAAAATGGCTGAAATGATGATCGTTGTGGCTAAAAGGCGAATCGAGCGTGAGAAACAGGGGGCGTAGTATTGGGGAAAACTTAAAGAGAGGATTTTTGCTCTCTTACTTTTTACAGGAAAGGCGGACAAGTGATGCTGGGTGGTCTTATTTGCCATCCAGAAACCAACGACAATTTTTCATAAGCAAGTATGTCTGCTTATTGCGGATCTGGCAAAGATAATATTACTTGGATCTTCCAGTCTTAAGGTTGGGGAATTTCTGCACCTTTTCTACTGTTAAGTGTACCTAACAAGCAGTGCATAGCATCTACCGAAGAAAATCCCTGTGAATTGTTCGACGCAATCGAATTCCCTGTTGACGAGTTCTTCCCGCCACAAAAATTTGATTTCCCTGGGGCTGCGGAAACAGAGAAGAGATTCAGAGATGAATTGGAATAAGGCAACTAAACAGCGGAAGTACATAGAAGGATGGCGAAAGCCATCCTTCTACCATGCTGCCGGCCAATATCCTGGCTGACAGTTTTTTTAATGTAAAAGCTTCAGAATTATAATATAGGGAGCAAGCGGGATCCAAGCAAGGAGGATCCGGCGATAAAGTAAGACAGGAAAATATAAAGGGATGGTTCTCGCCATCCCTTTATACTTTTACATTCCTTTTCCCGGTATTAATGCATCAACAACGCCGTATACTAAAGCTGCTATCAAAGCTCCCCAAAATGTTACACCATATCCAGGCACAAGGAATCCTGTAGCATAGATAATAACAGCAGCTACGATAAAGCCTGTAATTCCTCGGCCAAAAGGGGAAGCATCCAGTTTAAAGAGCCTGAACACTACATAGTCCAGAACGGCAATGACTGCTGCTGCCACCAGGAGAGGAAACAATCCTGCGATTGTAAAACCGGGGGTAAGGAAAGCGGTGATTGCAAGGACGATCGCACCCACTACAAATCTTGATATAAAACTAAGTATTCCAGATCCCTGACGCCTTGCATTACCATACGTATTAGCCATAATATCACACCTTTAAATTAGATTTTTATTTCTTTATATACTACTATCTCTATTATTCATTGATATGTTTCCATTTATGCAGATTTTATAGTACAAAAATTTACAGTATTGAAAATGTAGAAATTTTGTACTCAAAATTGTTCAAATTTTCCTTGTAAAAGGGTAATTAAGGAAAATAGCTCATTTCTGTGAGCTGAAAGAGTATGAGTATAGTGAATAATATTTTGATTTATATTGGAAATACTTTTATTATCATAGGAAAGCTTTTATTCCTGATATATTGATAAAATTGTTATTGACATAAAATAAGCTCAAAGATAAAATATATAAGAGTGTGCTTGGACGTTAATAAATTAAATAACTTTACTATATACGAATCAGCCGTTTTAAGAGTGTTGCACATCAAAAATGGCTGAAGCCATTTTTAGGGAGGATTTATCTATCATGTCTGCGAAATACATATTTGTAACCGGCGGTGTTGTTTCAGGGTTGGGAAAGGGAATTACCGCTGCATCTCTGGGAAGACTTTTAAAAGCAAGAGGACTTCATGTAACCATTCAAAAGTTTGATCCATATTTAAACGTAGATCCCGGGACCATGAGCCCTTATCAGCACGGAGAAGTGTTTGTAACGGATGATGGTGCGGAAACGGACCTTGATCTTGGGCACTACGAAAGATTTATCGACGAAAATCTCAGCAAAAACAGCAACATAACAACAGGAAAAGTCTACTGGTCCATTATCAGCAAGGAAAGAAAGGGCGATTTCCTCGGTGGGACCGTTCAGGTTATTCCTCACATCACCAATGAAATTAAAGATCGAATCTACAGGGTAGGAAAGTCGGATCATACGGATGTTGTCATCACCGAAATCGGAGGTACGGTAGGCGATATAGAAAGCTTGCCTTTTCTTGAGGCCATACGACAGGTATCTACCGAAGTAGGTAGAGAAAATGTAATGTACATTCACGTTACTCTTGTTCCTTATCTTGGAAAATCAGGTGAACTGAAAACAAAGCCGACGCAGCACAGTGTAAAGGAACTCAGAAGCATCGGTATACAGCCGGATGTTATCGTGTGTCGTACCGAGAAACATCTTTCCAAGGATTTAAAGGATAAAATCGGGTTGTTCTGCAATCTTCCCGGTGAGTCGGTGGTACAGAACCTGGACGCGGAAGTACTCTATGAAGTGCCGTTGATGTTGGAAAAGGAAGGCCTGGCGGAAATCGTTTGCAAAAGAATGGGTCTCGGGTGCTCGCAGCCTGATTTATCTGAATGGACGCAGATGGTGGAGATACAGAAAAACCTGAAAGAAAATGTTACCATTGCCCTGGTTGGAAAATATGTAGAATTGCATGATGCCTATCTGAGTGTAGTTGAATCCCTAAAGCATGGCGGTATTGCCAATAATGCTGAAGTTACCATAAAATGGGTGAATTCCGAACATTTGAACAGTGAAAATATAAAGAACTATCTGTTGAAGGCCGATGGAATTCTGGTACCGGGAGGCTTCGGCGACAGAGGAATTGAAGGAAAGATTCTTGCAGCCCAGTATGCCCGTGAAAATAAAATTCCGTATTTCGGTATATGTTTGGGAATGCAGATGGCTGTTATTGAGTTTGCTAGAAATGTAGCAGGGCTGACGGATGCCAACAGTTCTGAGTTCAGTGCCGAATCAAAAAATCCTGTAATTGACCTGATGCCTGAACAACGGGATATTGATGACAAGGGTGGAACCATGAGACTGGGATTGTACCCCTGTAAATTAAAGGAAGGTTCCAAGGCTTATGATCTTTATAATGAAGGGCTTGTATATGAAAGGCATCGCCACCGCTACGAGTTCAATAACGAATTCAGAGAGCTTTTGACCAGCAAGGGAATGATTCTATCGGGCTTATCACCCAGTGGAAGATTGGTGGAAATTGTTGAATTAAATGATCATCCATGGTATGTAGGTGTTCAGTTCCATCCGGAATTCAAGTCCAGGCCCAACAGACCGCATCCGTTATTCAGGGAGTTTATAAAGGCTTCACTGGAAAAGCAGAAAAATAAATAAAGTGTGTTGAAATAATTGGCATAAAAAAAGAAGTATAGCGTGTTATACTTCTTTTTTTATGCCAATTATTTTATGTATAGTATAAATTCTCTTAAAATTGACAATACTTATAACAACTGACAAAAGATTAGTAAAATATGATGACAATAGAATTACGTTAAGTTATAACCAAATATCCTGTGTTTGTTACATATCTGTAAGGAAAAGGATTGACTGCGATAACATTTGTACATAATTGTGTAAGCTGCTTGAGGGGGATTATCATGAGTAAAGTATTACTGTTAATCAAAGGAATTGGAACACCAAGAAACAACGCCATTTTGCGGACAAGTCTGATTGTGATTCTGGCTTTACTGGCAATGACGGTCGTTGTGTTTGCTTCCTACTCCGATAATGTGAATAAGAGTCTGGCGGATAATCTGATCCGGCTTCATGTGGTTGCAAACAGTGATTCTCCGGAAGACCAGGCACTCAAAAGGGATGTACGGGATGTTATTATCGAATACATGAAGGGCCAATTAAAGGACTCCAGGGATATAGCGGAAACCAAGTATATTATTGAGAGGGATATGCCCAAACTGGAGGAACTGGCCCGCAATGAAATAGCACGACAGGGGAAAAGCTACAGTGTAAAAGCTTCTCTCGGGAGTTATACATTTCCGACAAAACTCTATGGAGATATTACTCTTCCGGCAGGAAAGTATGAGGCTCTGAAGATAATTATCGGAAATGGTGAAGGAGCGAACTGGTGGTGTGTTCTGTTTCCTCCCCTCTGCTTTGTGGATGCAACCCATGGTACGGTACCCGATTCGGTGAAAAGCGATCTGAAAAACGTTCTTTCCGAGGATGAATACCAATTGATTACCACGGCAGATAAAGAGGAAGATATACCTATCAAGGTGAAGTTTAAGGTGGTAGAGTTCTTCCAGGATTCAAAAATCAAGTTTTCGGGAATGATAAGTAGGATATTTAATTAGCGGGCTCTCCAAGGGCTTGCTTTTTTATTGGATGATATTGCATATCTCCTTTTATCTGCTATACTCATACTATATATTAAGGTGCAGCGAAAATATTACTTCCGCTTTTGTGCGGGCCCTTCTCGGACAG
>ENA-OFCE01000233-OFCE01000233.1-metagenomes-genome-assembly--contig:-NODE-233-length-38728-cov-6.966178_pt1 | contig 38728 bp, 33 predicted proteins | sample MGYA00153388_OFCE01 | MGnify analysis MGYA00153388 | reverse complement strand
CCAAACCCCCTTATAAAGGGGGAGGCTCATGTTGCTCCCTCCCCTTCATAAGGGGAGGGCTGGGGTGGGGTAAAGGGACTACGCACAACTTGGATTATTTAACGATCGCCAGTCATTAAACAGTGAACCGCTCGTTCGATATCTGGTTGTTTTATCAAAGCTTCTCCCACCAAAACCGCATCTACACCCCACGAAACTACTCGATCTAAGTGCTCTCGATCTTGCAGTCCCGACTCACTAATCGTTGTAATCCCTCTGGATTGTAAGATATCGCTGCGGCAAGCTAATAAAGTTTGAGTTGTGGTTAAATCGACAGTAAAAGTTGTTAGATCGCGGTTGTTAATACCAACTAAACGTAAAGAGGGTAATGACAACATGAGATCGAGTTCAGCTAAATTATGCACCTCGACTAAAGCTTCCATCCCTAACTCTTGAATTAAACAAAGAAGTTCGCCTAATTTTTCCACACTCAGCATCGATGCAATTAATAAAACGGCATCGGCACCTGCCAACCGCGCGAGATAAATTTGAATGGGATCGATGATGAACTCTTTACATAACAGCGGTAAATCGACCGCTTGCCGAATCCGATGTAAATTTTCAAAACTTCCTTGGAAAAAACGTGTATCTGTGAGAACAGATAGACAATTTGCGCCAGCACGTTGGTAAGCTTGAGCGATCGCCACTGGATCGAAATCTGCCCGAATAATGCCTTTACTGGGCGATGCTTTTTTAACTTCAGCAATTAAACTAGGCTGTTGGTTATTTTGCTGTAAAGCTTGCTGGAAATTGTGACAAGAACTGGCTTGTTTAACTCGATCTTGGAGATCCATGAGATCGTAATGCTGTTGCAATTGCACTACTTCTTCTTGCTTATAGTTGAAGATCTCTTCAAGAAAATTATGCGATCGAACAGATTTCAGCATCATTTTTGATTTTATCAGCTTCTGGATAATTCTGGGATATATTTAGAACTTGTTAAAGTTTGAGCTTGCTTAAATACAACTGGATTGGTATAAGCATCGATAACATTTTTAATAATGCCCAGACCAACATCTCCCGTCAGTGTCATAATCGATTCAGGATGAAATTGAACTCCCACAATCGGTAAAGTTTGATGTTCGATCGCCATAATCGTGCCATCTTCAGCAACTGCCGTTACTTGCAGTTGTGAGGGCAAATAATCGGGAATCGCATACAAAGAATGGTAACGACCCGCATCAAAAGCAGTCGGTAAGCCTTGGAATAAAATTGACTCTGGAGCAGTAACATGAATTCGAGAGGCTTTACCATGCTGAGGATAGTCAAGAATTCCTAATTCGCCGCCGTAAGCTTCTACAATGCTCTGTAATCCCAAGCAAACACCGAAAATCGGAATTTGTCGTTTAACACAAGCTTGAATCGTTGCCGTAATCCCAAAACTGCTTGGGTTACCCGGCCCAGGCGACAATACCACTAAATCTGGCTGTAATTGGTCGAAAACTTGCTCGCTAAAACCATGCCGCAAGGTCGTTACCGCGACACCGCACTGACGAATATAATTAGCTAGTGTGTGAACGAAAGAATCTTCATAATCAATTAATAGCACTCGCCGATGAGCGTGGGTAATGGCTGGATGACTTTCAACCACACTGTGCAAATCTTTTATGGCTGGATGAGTTTCAACCACCGTAGGCATATTTTTTTGAGCGGATGAAACTTTAGCAGATTTGAGCGTTTGGAATGCCGCTGCCCCTTTTAATAAGGTTTCCTCTTCTTCTGCTGCGGGAATAGAATCATAGAGAAGTGTTGCGCCGACGCGAACTTGAGCAATCGAATCTTTTAACTCAACAGTTCTCAAGATTAAACCTGTATTCAAATCCCCTTTAAAGGTCAAATAACCTACAGCTCCGCCATACCACTGTCGAGCAGTGCGTTCGTGCTGTTCGAGAAACTCCATCGCTGCTTTTTTGGGTGCGCCAGTGACGGTAACTGCCCATAAATGGGATAAAAAGGCATCAATGGCATCAAATTCAGGGCGTAATATTCCTTCAACGTGATCGACTGTGTGAATTAAATGACTGTATAATTCTATCTGCCGACGACTGAGCACTTTCACGGAACCAGGCTCACAAATCCGCGATTTATCATTCCGATCGACATCAGTACACATGGTTAACTCAGATTCATCTTTGCAAGAATTGAGTAACTCTAAAATATTTGCCGCATCTTCGATCGAGTTGCTGCCGCGACGAATCGTACCACTAATCGGACAGGTTTCAACTCGGCGATCTTCTACTCGGACGAACATTTCTGGAGAAGCACCGACTATATATTCTCCCCCTAAATTGAAGATAAAACTGAAGGGACTGGGATTTATTTGTTGTAAAGTCTCAAACAGAGTAACGGGAGGAATATCGCAACTTTCATAAAAGCTTTGACTAGTAACTACCTCAAATAAATCTCCGCGCCTAAAATAATCTAAAGCTGTTTCTACTTTAGCTGCATATTCTCCTGGGGCATGGTCGGCTGTTTGGGTTAAGGCTAACTGTTGACCTCGATAATCGATAAACTCCCCTGTTCGTGGCAGATCTCGATTGGTATGTCCATCGATTTCAAAATCATACTGTAACTGAAAAGCCTGTTGTCGCTGATAATCGACGATCGTTAATTCATCGGGAAGATATAATACTAAATCCCGTGCATCGCTCGATCGAGGCAGCTTTTTAGTCATTTTCTCAAATTGAAAGACTAAATCGTAACCAAATGCACCATACAACCCTAGATACTCATCTTCAGTACTATTAAACGCAAACATCACTTCCCGAATCAAGCTAAAAACAGAAGGTTGTTTGCTGCGTTCTTCTTCGGTGAAGACTTGAGTGGTAGGACGGACAAATCCAGTAATTATCTCGGCATCTCGGTCTCTAATCTCTAACGCAGGGCATTTTGCAAGCCGCTCGCTCAAATAAGAAATAAGGATCGATCCTCGCTGATTGAGAGCTTTGATGTTAAATGTATCCTCACGAGTGCTAATTTCTAGCGGGGGATTTACAAACCCAATTGCCCATTTCTTGTAGCGTCCAGGATATTCATAATTACTAGTCAATAGCCCGCCTCGTTGACTGTCGATCCGAGATAACACTTCCTTTGTGGCAAAATCTATTGAAATTTCTTTACTGGAGCGAGAAACGCCGATTTTGCCTTGAGTTGTGTAACAATTTGGATTAAACACGGTAGTGATTTCCTTAAAAAAATAATTTCGTTAGCTCTCAAACTTTTAGATGTTTCCCATCTTTTTTTTTAATCAACGGGATTGAAGCTTGAGTTAGATCGTCAACTGCTAAACGATCTAAAATCATTGCTGAGACTTGACTGGGGATGAGTAACTTTGCTAATATAGAGTGCTTGGTAGATCGCTACTTCCGCCCCTGCTATCTAGGTAATTACTTTGGAACAATGTATAGCTAAAAACTAGTGTGTATCTAAATTATTTATCGTTGTCTTGCATTAGACTACAATTGATACATGAACTAAGCATATAAAAAAATCTAGTCTCTGTTTTGTAAATTTCCCCAAAAAAGTAGCAAATTATTGCGAAAATACATAAATTCTCAATTTTGCTAACTATTTTGTATCAGATCGATACATTCTTGGGGTTCTATTTGTATGCTTACGAAAAACATTGGTAAAGTGGCTCTGACTCTCAAACCCAACTTGTTCTGAGACTTCAGCAATAGATAATCCTTGCTTGCGCAGTAATTGTTTTGCTCGTTCGATCCGGTGGTAAATCACATATTGATATGCCGTCATTCCCGTAGACTGCTTAAACAAACTAGTAAAGTAGAAAGGACTCATTCCCACTACATTAGAAATATCTTTGAGCGATAAATTTTCTGTTAGATGCTCGTTAATGTACGCGATCGCTTGCTGTAACTTAGTCTTGGACAAACCATTAGGATCTCGGAGCGACTGATTTTTGACAGCATATTGGCGAATCAGGTGAATTGATAGGGCGGCGATCAGATGCTCGACATAAGGACGACAGCACAATTCACCCAATTTAAGTTCTGAAATTAACTCTAGGCAAAATTGGTAAACTAGCGGATCGGGCGTGGCAAAGCAGGGCAAGATTTCGAGCGACTCCATCCCGATCGATTCATAGGCAATTTGAGTCATAACTTTTGGATCTAAACACAATAAGAAAAATTCCCATTCTCGATCCCAGCTATGCTTATTTTGGGTATTGGCTGGAAAGATCGTAATATCTCCTTTGTTAAATTGTTGATGCAGCTTATGATTACCTGACCAACGCCCGATCGGGATTTGGTGGCTGTTATTAACAATAATTGAATGGTAAGTACTAGAGAAGTAAGGAGTTTCCCAAGTAGACTGACGGTGATATTCAAGATAAGTCCCCGCCCAGTCTAGTTTTTGACTTGAAAATAAAGGTTCTTTGGGTAATAACTGTGAAAGATCGGAATCTTGACTACCGAAAATGAGGCTAGGTTGTTCGATTTTTGATAGCATCTATACTTTTAAGTTTGAGAGATTGGTAATAAAAGGGTTTATGCAAATAACTTCAAGTTAGAGTCAAAGTTCCCCAGGATGAGGAGTATCTAAGTAGCAGATCGATGCTAAATCAGTACTTTTTTTACATCCTCCCCATATTTCTAAACATTCTCTAATCAAGAGTTGAGGCAAAATGACCCCTTTGTCGATTTGATTAAACGCAAGGTTTCTTCATTGGCATCGCCAACGAAGGTAATCGATCGCATTTTTAGATCGATTCTTGAAAGTTAAGCTACACATTTTGAATTTCGATCCTTGGTTTTAACCAGAAATTGGACAAAATTCATGTCTGATGTGTGTAAGCTTTGCAGAAATTGTATTACTTCTCAGATCTATACTCTAAACACATAACATAATACAGATTAGATGTTACTTGTAAATTGTAACATGAAGTAACAAAAAAGACAGATTGTTGAGGATGGTAATACTACGTCATAGGATAAGAGAGGAAGAGGGCGTTAAGCTTGCAGGGTATTAGTAGCAACGATTTAGCACCCTCTCCTATAAATAGTTTAGGCGCATTATTCTTGGATATTGATGATTTCTGTCAAAACTTTGAATTACGCTGGCACTCACATTTTATCGATCGATTCCCAATCATCTCATCTGAAATTCAGGACTCTTTGGAAGAGTAGTGCAAACCTACCGCACTGCTGAATCGAGATCGGATTCATTCACGATCGCATCCCCGGACTGAGAAACTTCACCAGTTGCTCGATCGCTGATTGAATCGTTTCAGGATCTGTATTTTGGATCAGTGCCCAAGGTTGCCCAGCTTCAGATTGGACTCGAATTAATGCGGCAATTACCAGATCGAACTTCCAGGAAAGCTGCGATCGGGATCGATCGGGAAGTGCCTGTTGTAACACATCCAAAAATGCCTCGATCGATGCCGAAAATTCCCCCGCCACAATACTCTTGAGCGGTTCGGGTTCCGTCCAACAACGCCCCATAAATTGAGTGTGGACGAGCAAGAACTCTTTATCTTGAGCCAAAAACTCTAGACAGGGTTTGAATAATGCGGTCAAGATCGCGTCTATTGATGGCACTCGACCCCCTGCCTGAAGTTGCTTTAGCAGTGCCAATTCTTGCTCGACGATCGGACGAGCAAACCGCTTAACCACTGCTCGAAACAGCTCTTCCTTTGACCCGAAGTGATAGTGAACCGCCGCCAAGTTAACATCTGCCTCACCGATCACATTTCGTAACGTAGTACCAGCAAAGCCTCGTTCGGCAAAGAGTCGCTCCGCAACATTAATGATTTGTTCTTTAGTATCGATTGTTGTAGCACCCACAATTTTCTGCATTGGTTCGAGTTGTGTCAATTGTAATTAAGAACTTGTCCATCCCCACCTGAATCCAGCTTTAGTACCGCCTGCTTTGTGCTTACAGTCTCTTCTAGGCAATCCCGATCTCGGACTGACGTTGAGGGCGATTTCAGATTTGCACGTTGCAATTTACTAAAAAGTCTGCTTTAATTATATCAAACGAACGTTTGAATTAATCCTGTCTGGTTGAAAACTTAGCTCGATCGGTCAATTGCGATATTTTGTAAGATTTTCAAGGGTTCAAAAAGCCGTTTAACAGTCTATTGCTCTGCCTTGATATTAAAACACACGTTTAGTTGATATCGATCCCCTTGCTCAAATCAGAAAGTTCAGTATGATGCAGAGTCAGAAAGTCGAAATCATTGGCAAGCAGCTCCCATTTAAGCCTTTAGTTGTCGGTGCAGTGCTGCTTTTGGGTGGAGAGGCCGATCCATGGCGGTTGCACATTCGGGCCACCCAACCCACCACACCTTTAACAACTAACAAAATGCAGATTGCCCAGGCTAGTTCTGCTCGGCATGTTGCTGGACTGACAAATTTACAGGTAACAGGAGGGATCGATGACATTAATATTACCTGAATCGCGACAAGATGCGCCTACTGTTCGCCCTTCACAAGACGTGCCCACTATTGGCTTTTCGCAGAATAGTATTTGGCAGACAATTGTCGATCGAACTCCGTTAGGCTGGCTGCAACTCAAGAAAAGTAAATCGCGGCTGATTGTAGCAGTAGCTGGCATTGCCTTTGCCGATCTGTTAATGTTTGCTCAACTCGGCATTCAAGCAGCATTGTTTGATAGCAATACCATGCTCAATCGCAGTATGGATGCAGACATCATCATTGGCAGTGCTCAGTATCGGGACTTAAATCTGGCGAATACACTCCCCCGCCGTCGTCTCTATCAAATTAAAGCTATCCCTGGCGTGCAATCTGCCGAACCGCTGTATGTATCGACGGTTGTTTGGAAAAATCCTCAGACTCGGCGCAAAACTCAACTCACACTGGTGGGGCAAAGTCTCGATCGACCTGCGTTCACATTCAATGAAATCAATCAGAATCTCGATAAGCTCAAGCAGCCTGATACTGTTTTGTTCGATCGATTGAGCCGAGGCGCATACGCAGATGTCGTTGCCAAAGTTACCGCCGGACAATCTGTTAAAACGGAAGTTCAACGTCGCACGATCGAAGTCATCGGACTGTTTTCACTCGGTGCTTCATTTACAACGGAAGGAACACTCATAACTAGTCCAGAAACTTTTCTGCGCTTTTTTCCCGATCGCAGCGCAGGACAAATCACCTTGGGATTAATCAAAGTTAAGCCTGGTGTCGATCCCGATCGAGTCCTTGCCCAAATCAAAGCCATCTTACCGCCCGATACGACCGCCTCCACAAAACAGCAGTATGTAAGTGACGAGGAAGCATACTGGCAGCAAACCACCCCACTTGGTATCGTTTTCACCTTCGGTACAGTGATGTCATTTGTCGTAGGGATGGTAATCGTTTTTCAGATTCTCTCTACTGACGTGAACGAGCACATGAGCGAATATGCCACATTTAAGGCGATGGGATATCGCGATCGCTATCTGCTGACGATCGTGCTGGAACAATCGCTGATTCTGGCATCGCTGGGATTTGTCCCTGGTTTAGCACTTGCATTAGGGCAATACACGCTAATTCGGAACATTGGTGCTTTGCCGATTGCCATGACTGTGGAGCGGCTAATTCTGGTTTTTTCGCTTACAGTGGTAATGTGTGTAGTCTCAGGTGCGGTAACAACTCATAAGCTGCAATCTGCCGATCCAGCCGATAACTTTTAGGAGTTAAGATGAATCCAGTTTCAATAATTGCCTGGGATTATATAGTTGTTCAGCCTCCAGTTATGCCATCTCCAGCGATTAAAGTGGAGCACTTAGACCACTTTTTTGGCGAAGGCGAACTGAAAAAACAGGTGCTCTTTAACATCAATCTTACGATTAATGCTGGAGAAATCATCATCTTGACTGGCCCCTCTGGTTCGGGTAAAACAACGTTATTATCGCTGATGGGTGGCTTGAGATCGCCTCAATCCGGCAGTCTGCGGATGTTGAAGACAGAACTCGTCGGTGCGGCAAAAGCGGTTTCAGTAGAGGCACGTCGCTCCTGTGGCTATATCTTTCAGGCACACAATCTCCATACCAGCCTGACTGCTCAAGAGAACGTGATGATGGGGCTAGAAGTCCACGGCACTTATTCGCGTTCGGAGCGGCGCGATTTAGCTGTACACATGCTAGAAGTAGTGGGTTTAGGAGAACGGACTCAATACTATGCAGCAAGTCTTTCTGGCGGTCAAAAACAGCGCGTGGCGATCGCGCGTGCCCTAGTCAGCCGTCCTCAAATCGTGTTAGCCGATGAACCCACTGCCGCCCTAGACAAGAAATCGGGGCGCGACGTGGTGGAACTGATGCAAAAACTGGCAAAAGTACAGGGCTGCACCATCTTGATGGTGACACACGATAACCGCATCTTAGATGTTGCCGATCGCATTATCTACATGGAGGATGGGCATTTAAGCGACTAGATTGAGTCGATGGCAATTGCCCACTCCCCGCATCCAGATTAAGTTGACAGCCTAAAATAATCGATCGACAGGTTAGCAAAGTAAATAATATCCAGAGGAAAATAATATGTTGCAAAAATTAGAAAGACTGCCCAAACTGAATGCTGGCAAACGAAGACCTTTAATTTTGGGAACTATTGCCCTGATTGCCATCAGTGGCGGCGGGATTTATCTCCAGCAACAGCAAGCAGCACAGCAAGCAGCGAAAGCGCAATCGATCGCCGACGCAGCTAAATCGTTACCAGAAACCGTGACAGCCTTGGGAAAACTCGCACCCAAAGGTGAAGTCATCAAGCTGTCTGCACCCACATCAAACGAAGGTGTCAAAATCGATAAGTTGTTAGTAGAAGAAGGAGCGACAGTTAAAGCAGGACAGTTAATCGCAATTTTGGATAATCAAGGACGCTTGCAAGCGGCAGTAAATGAAGCTAAAGCCAAAGTCAACGTTGCCCAGGCAAGTCTGGTAAAAGTCAAAGCTGGAGCCAAGCAGGGCGAAATTAATGCTCAGAAGGCTACGATCGCTAAATTGCAAGCAGAGCAAGAGACGGGAATAGAAGCCCAGAACGCGACACTTGCTAAAGTAGTGGCCGAAACAGCAACTCAAGCCGAGGCTCAGAAAGCCATAATTGCTAAAGTAGTAGCCGAAACAGCAACTCAAGCCCAAGCCCAAACAGGAGCCATTGCCGAAGCCCAAGCCGGACTTGTCAACGCTCAAGCTGAGGATAACCGTTATGCCACTCTCTATCAACAGGGTGCAGTTTCTGCTTCTAACGGCGATACTAAACGATTGACTTTACAAGTTGCACAGCAGAAAATCAATCAGGCTCAGGCAAATTTAAAACGCATTGAATCTACTGGGAAGCAACAACTAGCTGAAGCCCAAGCCAATTTACGCCGCATCCAAACATCAGGACAACAGCAAATCAATGAAGCAACAGCTAATTTGCGAAAGATCGAGACATCGACGCAGCAACAGGTCAAAGAAAGTAAATTTACCCTCAATAAAATTGCGGAAGTACGTCCAGTAGATGTGATGTCCGCCAAAACAGAGATCGACAGTGCGATCGCTTCTCTAAAACGAGCCGAAGAAAATCTCACTCAAGCTTATATTAAGTCACCTCAAGATGCTCAAATCTTGGAAATTTTTTCACGTCCCGGGGAAGTAGTTGGTACTAATGGGATCGCGGATCTTGGTAAAACTAGTCAAATGTATGCCGTGTTGGAAATCTACCAAAATGACATTAATAAAGTTCGCGTCGGACAGAAAGTAAAAATCACCAGTAATTCTCTACCTGCTGAATTGCAAGGCACGATCGAGCGAGTTGGCATCCAAGTCAAGCGTCAAAATACGATTAATACCGATCCAAGTAGTAATATTGACGATCGAGTTGTGCAAGTTCATGCAGTCTTAGATCCAGAATCCAGTCCAATGGCTGCTAAATTTACTAACTTACAAATTCAAGCAGTTATCGACCTCAAATAAATCGCAACTAGTGAGCGACATCTGAAATTCAATCGCAAATTTCTGTAGCTCAATTGGCGATGCTAACTTCGATCCAGATAATCGGCATGTTAAATAAAATCACAGATAATTCGATCTTTTAGAATCCAATTGTCTGTGATTTTAGAGAATGTTTGAAAAATTAGGGACAGGTATGAAATTATGCTAAACAACGAACCACGATCCAGATCGTCAAAATATGTAGCAGTAGCCACACCTTGAATTTGCTAGCACAAGATTTGAGAGAATTTGGGCGTGTGATGGCTCAACATTAGAGGCATTATTCAAGAAATTGAATAGCCTAGAAGATGTACCAATTGTAACGTCTCAATAACTGCTGGTAAATGACGATCGATGAAAGTAGGCGTTTACCCAAGTAGAGAGTAAACGCCTATTTTTGCATTGGTAAAATCCTAGACGAACTGAATATTACCTTGAGTATTTAGCAAAGTTGCGAGTAAATCGCCGCCTGCAAAAATCTGGGTATCCAATCCAGACAATTGGGTAGTAATGGAGTCGGCTTTCTTCACAGTGCTACCAAGACTAATCGAATCGTTAGCATTAAAATTCCATACTGTTACTTCGCCCTCGCCTTTGTCTAAGATCAGTCGATTGGCTCCATTGCTTAAGTAGACAACATCATAGCCAGTTCCCGCACTGATGACATCATCGCCATCGCCGCCATAGATGATATCATCTCCCGCACCTGTGTAGATGTAATCTCGACCGGAGCCACCATCAACAATATCGTTACCGCTACCAGTCATGACGATATTCATCCCGTTACCAGTATCGATGTAATTATTTCCATTACCCAGCATGAATAGATCGCGATCTGCACCACCATAGGCAAGATTGTCACCATTGCCAGCCATAAAAATACCGATCCCTTGACCGCCATAGATGGTGTTGTCACCATTGCCCAGATAGAAAAGATTTGCTCCCTTATCACCATCAGCAATATTGTTGCCATCTCCTAGTATACAAATGCCATCTCCACCGACGAGCGAGGGATCTTGTGCCAGCAACTGGTTAGCGAGCTGTGTAAAATCACCAATCTGTGCATCTTCGGGCAATAGCGGCTGTGAATTGTCCCAGCGTAATCGGCCAAACACGCCATCGGTTGCACCCTCAGGTCCGGCGGCAAAGTAGAGCGAATCGGTATCGCCCAAGCTCGCACCATTACCAAAAAGCATTCCCCAGATCCCGTCCACTTCAAGTGTTTTACCTGCATCATCGCGGAGATAATCGATCGCTTTGTGGGTGTTAGGATCGAATGCGGTAACTTTACCACTCGCAAAACTTGATACTAGTAGCGTATTGGATAATCCGCCAAAATTGTCTGGTGCGTAAGCCACTCCCCAAGCTGCCTCTAGCAAGCCACCATCGTCCCAGATCTGGAGGAGATTACCCTTAGTATCAAATTCGGCAATTTTACTAGAGGATAGCGGATCGCTCGGATCTGGTGGTGCACCAAAAAATATTGATGAATTGACAGGAGGAGCTTCTCGCGTTGTGGCATAGGTGACAAACACTGATTCTTTGCCGTCCTTGTTAGTCAAGGTTTGGACATTCAATGGTGCGAAGCCGCCTAATTGTAAACCTTCTGGACCGACAAAGGGGTTGATAAATCCGCTGGTGGCTGTGATGTCCTTGAAGTTCCCGTCAAAGACTTGAATGCGGTGATTGTCACTAACGTCAGCGGCATAGAGATGGTTGCCAGCTTTATCGACGGCAATGCCAAAGTAGATGCTATTGTATTCGCCTTTAGCTTCGGCATTGCCGTCGATGACTGGAATGGCGGCACTGGGCCACTCAAATGTGCCATCGGGCAGTTTTCGCTCTGTCCAGGCGGAAATTATCCCGTTAATTGAAGCAAAGAAAAACTTTGTCGGTGCGGTAATCGCGCCAGTTGGAAAGTCTTGAGTAATGACAAAATTACTCGATTGGTTAAATACAGTTCCGGTGGGACTTCCTTGGGCGCCATCGGGTCCAGGGGGTACTGTCATTTCTTCTAAAGCATCTTGAAACAAGGGAGTACCATTGACATCGCCGACATACTGGTAGGAGATGCCCGAACCATTCCCGATGACCCAAAAATGCCCGCCGCTACCTGACGGACGGTAGGAAAGACCCCAACCATGGGTGAATGTAGGCTCGATAATCAAGGGATTGTATTCTGCTTGGTTTGCAACTAAAGCAATCAGACCGTAAGAGTTGCCAGTCAGTTGACTGCTGAGTGAACCGAGGATATTAGCTTTGTCGAAAACCGTCGAGAGATCGCTGTCTGCCATTAGTTTTACACTCTAGTTGAAAATAATCCATTAACTACAATATACACTTTAAATACAAAAAGAACACACAAGAGATCTCATCCCCGATCGCTCGATCGGTACGATCTTCGGTCGCTCGGCGGTTCATGGCGAAATTGGGATTACTTTAAATCAGCCAAATGGTTGATTTCGATGCGGTTTACAGCACAATTGGGATTACTTAAAATGAGCTAGATGGCTGACTTTAACAATGGGTCAGCTACGATCGCGATACTTAGTCGATCGCCTAAACGATCGTCATTTTTATGCTTTAGAACTGGCGTTGTAGTGCCGTTACAAGTAACTAAGCCGAGTTCCTTCACCTACCTCCGACTTAATGTAGTCAAATGTAATAAATCTGACTATCGATCGACCCAAAGTATTCCACCAGTCCAGACGATCGACGAAAATAGGCGTTTACCCAAGTAGAGAGTAAACGCCTATTTTTGCATTGGTAAAATCCTAGACGAACTGAATATTACCTTGAGTATTTAGCAAAGTTGCGAGTAAATCGCCGCCTGCAAAAATCTGGGTATCCAATCCAGACAATTGGGTAGTAATGGAGTCGGCTTTCTTCACAGTGCTACCAAGACTAATCGAATCGTTAGCATTAAAATTCCATACTGTTACTTCGCCCTCGCCTTTGTCTAAGATCAGTCGATTGGCTCCATTGCTTAAGTAGACAACATCATAGCCAGTTCCCGCACTGATGACATCATCGCCATCGCCGCCATAGATGATATCATCTCCCGCACCTGTGTAGATGTAATCTCGACCGGAGCCACCATCAACAATATCGTTACCGCTACCAGTCATGACGATATTCATCCCGTTACCAGTATCGATGTAATTATTTCCATTACCCAGCATGAATAGATCGCGATCTGCACCACCATAGGCAAGATTGTCACCATTGCCAGCCATAAAAATACCGATCCCTTGACCGCCATAGATGGTGTTGTCACCATTGCCCAGATAGAAAAGATTTGCTCCCTTATCACCATCAGCAATATTGTTGCCATCTCCTAGTATACAAATGCCATCTCCACCGACGAGCGAGGGATCTTGTGCCAGCAACTGGTTAGCGAGCTGTGTAAAATCACCAATCTGTGCATCTTCGGGCAATAGCGGCTGTGAATTGTCCCAGCGTAATCGGCCAAACACGCCATCGGTTGCACCCTCAGGTCCGGCGGCAAAGTAGAGCGAATCGGTATCGCCCAAGCTCGCACCATTACCAAAAAGCATTCCCCAGATCCCGTCCACTTCAAGTGTTTTACCTGCATCATCGCGGAGATAATCGATCGCTTTGTGGGTGTTAGGATCGAATGCGGTAACTTTACCACTCGCAAAACTTGATACTAGTAGCGTATTGGATAATCCGCCAAAATTGTCTGGTGCGTAAGCCACTCCCCAAGCTGCCTCTAGCAAGCCACCATCGTCCCAGATCTGGAGGAGATTACCCTTAGTATCAAATTCGGCAATTTTACTAGAGGATAGCGGATCGCTCGGATCTGGTGGTGCACCAAAAAATATTGATGAATTGACAGGAGGAGCTTCTCGCGTTGTGGCATAGGTGACAAACACTGATTCTTTGCCGTCCTTGTTAGTCAAGGTTTGGACATTCAATGGTGCGAAGCCGCCTAATTGTAAACCTTCTGGACCGACAAAGGGGTTGATAAATCCGCTGGTGGCTGTGATGTCCTTGAAGTTCCCGTCAAAGACTTGAATGCGGTGATTGTCACTAACGTCAGCGGCATAGAGATGGTTGCCAGCTTTATCGACGGCAATGCCAAAGTAGATGCTATTGTATTCGCCTTTAGCTTCGGCATTGCCGTCGATGACTGGAATGGCGGCACTGGGCCACTCAAATGTGCCATCGGGCAGTTTTCGCTCTGTCCAGGCGGAAATTATCCCGTTAATTGAAGCAAAGAAAAACTTTGTCGGTGCGGTAATCGCGCCAGTTGGAAAGTCTTGAGTAATGACAAAATTACTCGATTGGTTAAATACAGTTCCGGTGGGACTTCCTTGGGAGCCATCGGCACTGGCGGGTGTTGTCATATATGCTATCGCGTCTTGATACAATGGAGTACCATTGACATCGCCGACAAACTGGTAGGAAATGCCCGAACCATTCCCTATTACCCAAAAATGCCCGCCGACACCTGACGGACGGTGGGAAATACCCCAACCATGGAGGAATGTAGGCTCGATAATCAAGGGATTATATTTTTCTTCGTTGGCAACTAAGTTAGTCCGAACGTAAGAGTTGCTACTCAGTTTGCTGTTGAGTAGACCGAGAATATTAGCTTTGTCGAAAACCGTCGAGCTATCGCTGTCTGCCATAAGTTATACACTCTATTTGAGAATAGTTATCTATTAATTACAATATACACTACAAATACAAGACAATACACTTAGAGATCTCATCCCCGATCGATCGATACGATCTTCAGTCGCTCGGCGGTTCCTAGCGCAATTGAGACTACTTTAAATCAGCCAAATGACTCATTATTAAAACGAGTCAGCGACGATAGCGATAGTTAGTCGATCGCCTAAACGATAATAATTTTCATTATTTAGAACTGGCGTTGTAGTGCCGTTACAAGTAACTAAGCTGATGCCCATACTAGCTGGCGATCGAACTACTATTTAAGCTAATTAACATCTTTACTATTTTTTGCTGTTGAGGACTACCTCCTTCACTATGCTTTTTCTTATCTTTGTCAGTCTCTTTATTTTTAGGTGCTATAAAATTTGTTTTGTCACGATTGTGTTTGTTGAAGTTGAAGGGATTGTGACAAGCACCTATAGCAATCCTAATCGATATCCTAAGAAAAGTGATACTTGTGAATCTTCAGAAAATCAAATTTTGAATACTCATAAAACAACTAAAACAGCTTTCTAAATGTCCAAAAAGACTTACATAAATACCAATATTTCCTCAAAAAGTTCTTCGCTTGCAACTAAACATCTTATACCGAATTTTGTTGAGGTGCATATGGATCAAACAGAATACAGGTAATCTCTAAGCTCTACCATACACTCGATCGCTCTTTGAAGTTCTCTGGGATCTGGATTGCTCATCGAAGCTTATAGACTAACTATTTTGTTATATTTTTCTTGCTGTTTTATAAGGATATTATCCATTACTTAAATATGAGTCATCAATTATTTAATAATATAGTACTACAAAATATATAACTCAATTAGGAATTTCGTTTTGGAATTATCTCACATCTAGATTACATGGCAATGAGCAAGTACTATAGTTATCCGATGTGATACGTGCTCAAGCTGCGGCGAAGATTCCTGCTCCGACTTAGCCTTGAGCGGCAACTATCAACTCACATCTTGCGCCAATAAATAAAGAATAGTAACTGCACAGATCTAAGGGTACCCCTACACAATTAACCTGTAGCAGGGTGGATTAGTTGTCAGGAAATAAAATCTAGAATCCTTGTGCTTCGTCGTCAACCACCCGCGACTGAAGTGCGGGCTAACGGCAAAAGTCCACTTCAGTGGACTGAAGAGAATTCTTTGGTGACAACTAATCCACCCTGCTACAGGTTAATTGTGTAGGGGTGCCCTGTCTTGTCGTTTAGCGAAAAGTGCTGATGGGCTTATCAACACATTCTTGCTAATACAAATCGATCGAGTCCCGCCAGATCGTTAATAATTTCAATATCATCATAACTCCCCTGCTGCTCTAATAGAGCTACGACAGCAGTACCTTGACCTGCCATCATTTCAATTAACCAGATTCCTCCAGCTTGAAGGTATTTAGGTGCTGTATCGATTAAAAACCGAATCGCATCCAAGCCATCCAAACCGCCGTCTAAGGCAAGATGTGGCTCGTGCTGGGCTACCTCAGGTTGGAGCAGCAGCACCTCTTGGGAAGGGATATATGGTGGGTTAGAAACCATTACTGTTACCTTACCCTGGAGATGTGTTAGTGATGACCACCAACTGCTGTGGCTAAAGTCGATTCGATCGAGTACCTTTAATTGAGTGGCATTAATTTGAGCGATTTCTAGTGCCGCAGAACTAGAGTCTACTGCATAAATCCGTGCCGTAGGTAAAGATCTCGCGATTGCGATCGCAATTGCACCACTCCCAGTCCCTAAATCTACCCATATTCCCTGCTGTTGAACGCTGTCAGTTGCAGCCAGCGCAATATCGATAATCGATTCGGTTTCGGGACGCGGAATCAGTACCGCAGGTGAAACCACTAGCTCGAAATCTCGCCAGAATGTTGTCCCAATTAAATACTGAATTGGCTTGCGCTCCTGTACTCGATCGAGCCATAATGCTGTTAATCGATCGAGTGATATCGAAATCTCGATCGATTTGCCATTTTCGGTTCTCGTTCCATTCGCATTCGCCAACGATTCTAGGCGCAGTGTGAGCCTATCCACATTAGCAACTGATTGTAACAACCAATCGACTTCACGATCGCTAATATCATCAGTGGTAATACTTACCGCCCAGATTCGCCACTCCCATAGTTCTTTACTAGTAATTAACTCCAAATTTACTTATTTTTTGGGTGCGGTAGTTGCAGGTGTCGAGCTAGGCTTGGGTTGAGCCGCTTGTAATTTGCGGATGCTCTCCACACTCTCAGTCGATGGGACTAGCACTAGTTGCTGTTGCGCTGGATAATTTTGGCTCTGAAAATCTTTAAGTACAACATGAAGATAGTTAACTTTGATTTCGGCTTTAGCTGCTAATTTAGGATCTTTTTTCTTGACTTTATCCAACCATTGTTGAGCTTGTTCTTTGCCCAGAAATAATGGAGTCAAATTATTTTCCTGAACCGTCACATACTTATCTTGCTGTTTAATTGCAATCATAAATAACGGTACTGGGTAAAAAGCATTAGCTTGATAAGGCTTCGCTAGTAGTTTTGCATTTTTGAGTTGCTGCTCTGGTGGAAAAAATACAAAACTCATATTATCCGATTTCTTTTGCGCTTCCATTTGGAGCTTGTAAACCTCACTCAGCGGCACCACCGCGATCTGAGCGACTTTACTCTGCTTTGGTTGGTCTTTTTTCAATTTTTTCAAAAAGGATGCTGCATCTTTTAACTCCAGATATACTGGAGTAATCAACCGAGTTTTTCCACCCGCCGTAACGCTTTGTTGGAGGAAATTACCCGTTCCATTGGTAATTGTAAAAACTGGTACTTTCTGAAGTTTTTCGACAATTTGTGCTTCGGGCAGAGCTTGGGCTGGGAGTGGTGCGATCGTCAGTAGGGGCGCACTCATGCCTAAGATGGCGATCGGGATAATTAATGATTTGTACATTGGATGATATTTAGAAGGGGCTAGTATTTTGAGGATCTCGATCGATCTATTTAAGCTGGTGCTGTCGGTATTTTCTAGGATGGACTATACTACAGACTGATAATTTATGCTTAAAATTAATTAATGATAATAGCTAACGACTACTAAACCAACCGATTGTTTCCACGCGCTGGATCTCTACTGATGCCAAGAAAGGTACTACTCGCTGGGAGCAACACCGTTCTAAATATTTAATGGATGTGGTTTACTCCCCGGGCAAGGCTCGAACTTGCGACCAATCGATTAACAGTCGATCGCTCTACCACTGAGCTACCGAGGATTATGTTTGTGTGTTTTCTACACTTTGTCCATCATATCACCATCTTTCTGAACTTGGCAAGTATATTCTTCGATCTTTTTTACGGTAAATTGAGAAAGTGTCATTTTATCGTTAGCACAAGCCGATCCTCATCAGCAGGAGAGTGGCTGGTAAGCTAACTTGTTTGTGTTGCTTATGGATTTAGTCATTGCTGTTAGCTGCTGTAATTGTGCGATCGCGATTGTCGTTCTAGCCATCACCGTGTGGATCGTCCGTTTGCGTAAGCAAATTATTGGATTGGGCACATGGTGCGATCGATGGGAAAGTGACTCTCATCTACTATTGAGTGATGCGCCAAGATCGCTCGCTGTAAGCCGGATTCAAATGCTGCGCCTCCGCCAGATCTATCAACAACAATTACTCACACTCGATCGAATTCAATCCCTCCGCTCATTTGTAGGAATTGCGAGGTATTTAATTGTCAGCAGACGGCGAAAAGGTGGGCGGTAGCAGCATGGCGATCGAACTATCTCGCAGCTCAGAGCCGCGTAATAGTTGACAGTTGACCAAACAGCACTGGTTTAATCCCCAATCATAACTTCCTTGCGAGGCGGGGCACCCGCCCACACAACTGTCAACTCTCAACTCTCAACTATTCAAGGATTGACTTGAATGCGTCCTTGACAGCGCAACTCACCAGCCGCGAGTTGGAGTTGAGTAATATTGACATCATTGCCGAGATCGATTTGATAGCTATTAATTTTACTACCAGGGAGATCGATCGAGCAGGTAATAGTCAGGGGATCGAGGTCGAGAAGATGCCCATCGCGAACCGCCAAGCCCATCGAGATCTCGATCGGTGCTGTTTGACTGTCAAGAGTCAAATTTCCTTGTAACATTAAAGTATGTGGGGCAATTACAAGCTGATGCCAGTCGATGAGCCAGTTGGTTTGGTGGGGATTTACCGCTAAAATCTGGGCAAAAAGATCCGTAATCGCTTGGGATAGCAGGGGCGCAGTCAGAGAAGCCTGTAAATCGGCTTCGCTAAATTTCACCCCAGCTATGACAGCAATCGGTTCTAGGAGCCGCAATGGTTGACCTTTGAGAACTTGAGGTAGATTTATCCGAATATTCTCAGCAATTAAGTCGATCGCTCCGAGTGATAATCCTTGATAAATTGCCCCAACAGCAACAACCGCCACCCGTGGAATCGTCCCACCCAAAATTTGCCGACTTCGGCCCTGAATGTCCAATTGGAGGGAATCTACCTGCGATACTTGAGATCGCAACCAGACCCGACAAGCAGGAGCTAGTACCGAACCCACAATTCCTCTAGTTTGATTTGTCAATTCTCATCTATCCGTGTAATATTTCTGCAAAAGAGTTTACATGTAAATAGTCGCCAATTGTGAGTGAATACTAGAGTAAGGCGCAAATAATTAAGCAGGACAATTAAAATATTTATGGTGAAGATTGCCTGAAATCTAGCTGGTGGTCATTGTCCAGCCTCTGGCTAGCTGTCAACACTTCGCTACGATCCGCTCCGCGAACGGCTTCGCGCAAGCTGTCAACTGTCAACTGTCAACTGTCAACTTAATTATGAATGCTAGGCTCCAGAAAATTTTATCTCAATGGGGAATTGCTTCCCGTCGGCGTGCGGAGCAGCTAATTTTGGCTGGACGAGTGCGGGTAAATGGGGAAGTAGCGATATTAGGACAAACAGCCGAACCGACTACCGATCGGATAGAAGTTGATGGTAGACTAATCGCAATGCAGAGCCGACCTGAGCCTGTATATTTACTACTGAATAAACCAGTTGGTGTAGTCTCAACCTGTCTCGATCCACAAGGTCGTCCGACAGTGTTGGAATTATTACCACCTCAATTGCGAGAATATGAAGGAATCCATCCAGTCGGTAGATTAGATATTGATTCCAGTGGCGCGTTGTTACTCACCAATGATGGCGATTTGACATTTCGGTTGACTCACCCGCGCCACAGTATTAGTAAGACCTATCAGGTATGGGTTCAAGGTCAACCCTCAAACGTAGCACTAGCTGCTTGGCGGAATGGGATCGACTTGGAGGGGCAATATACTTTGCCTGCTCAGGTTGTGGCGATCGCACATCAAGACGATCGCACCTTGCTCGAAATTATTCTCACTGAGGGTCGGAATAGACAGATTAGAAAAGTTGCAGCTCAATTAGGACATCCAGTCTTGGCTCTTCATCGTACCAGAATTGGCAACATTAGCATTGATGGCAATGTAGCGGCACCAAGCCAACGCTCGATCGGCAGCGGTGCTCACCGTCATTTGCAATCGGTAGAACTTCAAAGCCTCTCTGGGCATCGGGTGGCAGAAACCTCGCCTAGCAACGGCGAGGCTCCCACTTATTAGATGCTCAGAGCCAAACCCCGACCATCATCCCCCACAACTACCCCACAATCAGCGATCGTGACTCTACTGGCACCGCTCAAGCATATTGCCGCACTTAAATTGTCTAAACTGGCAATTTTTGTAGGCTCCGCATCTCCCCTGAAGAATTTACGACCAAAACTACTAGTCTCTAGCGAACCCGAGCCGATCCCCCTACCGATCCCCCTACCACCCACCCCTGGTGAGATCTTAGAACAGATTGGTGGCAATTTGCGCCAATTGAGAGAGCAGCATCAATTGTCGATCGAGGATATCTCCGCACGGACACAGATTCAACCTCGGTTGATTCGAGCGCTCGAAGAAGGTCATATTGAGATGCTCCCCGAATCTGTCTATGTCAAGGGTTTAATCAAAAGGTATGCAAATAGCTTGGGATTAGATGGCATGGCAATCTCCCAGCAGGTACCCAAATGGGAGCCAGAATCAGCAACTTTCGAGCCTGTAACTAAAATGCAGATGACAGGCTTTCATGCTGCAATCCGAATTAAGCCGAGCCATGTTTATTTGGGCTATGCACTGGCGATTGTGGGGATTTGTGCAGGGACTTCTCAGCTACTAAATAATGCCCTCAGACCGCCAGCTACAGTTGAGGTAGCTGTCATCCCACCGCGTCAACCAGTGGGGATCGTCATTAAAAATTCGACTTTTGCAAAAATTTGGCTCGCTCGGACTACCAAATTTACTGGCAATGTCAAAGTTGGGACGCAATTGAACTGGCTCGTCAAAAAGCCAATCCCGATCGACATCAATAATGTGGATAGCTGGATCGGATCTGGTGATTCAAAACCACCGAAACCATTGGCTAAAATCCGTCAGAAACGAAGTGTCAATAATAAGGTGAGAAAATATTAAACTTTGGAGGATATGTTAGCGCAAGCGTAGCCTTACCCAAAATTTAAGTCGGGGTAATTCATGAATTACCCCGACTTAAATTTTTTGGAATAAATTTGCCACGATCGTTTAGCTTTATTTTTGGGCGGTGCTAAATTGATATACGATCGTGGATTTTTAAAACCCATCTAGCTCCCACTCCCCCATCCCCAAGTCCCCCCATCCCCAAGTCCCGCAGTCCACCAAGTCCCCCCTCTTCCATACATCAATTCAGCACCGCCTATTTTTGGTAAGCGGAAAGATCGCCTGTCGCTTTATAATACAATCTAGAATCTGTACCAAACTAGCCGTGATTAACCTCCAACCCGTCGATCGTCATCAAAGTTTAACTGTCATCCCCCCTACTGCGGGTGTATCTCTTCATGGCACACTACAGATTCCTGGGGATAAATCTATTTCCCATCGCGCATTAATGCTGGGAGCCTTGGCGGAGGGGGAGACGACGATTCAGGGATTGTTATTGGGTGAAGATCCCCGCAGTACAGCGGCTTGTTTTACGGCGATGGGTGCGCAGATTTCTGAGTTAAATACCAACTTGGTAACGGTGACAGGGATTGGACTGGGACAGATTCAGGAACCTGTAAATATCCTTGATGCCGGAAATTCGGGGACGACAATGCGGCTGATGTTGGGAATTTTAGCATCCCATCCCGATCTATTTTTTACTGTAACTGGAGACGACTCCTTGCGATCGCGTCCAATGTCGCGAGTAGTCACGCCCCTAGTTGAGATGGGGGCGCAGATTTGGGGACGCAAGGGGAACTCTCTGGCACCTCTAGCCGTGCGCGGACAAGCATTGCAACCAATTCACTATCATTCCCCGATCGCCTCGGCTCAGGTGAAGTCGGCAATTTTACTCGCTGGATTGATGACATCTGGGCGGACGACGGTAACAGAACCTGCTTTATCGCGAGATCACTCCGAACGGATGTTACGAGCGTTTGGGGCGCAGATAGATGTCGATACCGAGACAAATAGTGCGACGATTACGGGTTATCCGACATTGAGAGGACAACAGGTAATCGTACCTGGAGATATTAGTTCGGCAGCATTTTGGTTAGTGGCTGGAGCGATCGTGCCGGGTTCCGAGTTGTATATTGAAAATGTCGGTGTCAATCCTACCCGCACGGGAATTTTGGTGGCGTTAGAATTAATGGGTGCCGATATTACGCTCGAAAATCAGCGCGAAGTCGCAGGGGAACCTGTCGCAGATTTACGGGTAAAACACAGCAAATTAACAGCTTGTGAAATTGGTGGGGATCTGATCCCCCGCTTAATTGATGAAATTCCAATTTTAGCGGTAGCGGCAGTATTTGCCGCCGGAACGACGATAATTAGAGATGCGGAAGAATTGCGAGTAAAAGAAAGCGATCGACTACAAGTAATGGCAGCAGCGTTAACTAAAATGGGTGCAAAAATTACCGAGCTACCAGATGGTTTAGAAATTACTGGTGGAGGAGAGTTGATTGGAGCGGAGTTAGATAGTTTTACAGATCATCGGATTGCCATGAGTCTGGCGATCGCATCGATAATGGCAAAGGGACAAACTACCATCCATCGTGCTGAAGCCGCCTCAATTTCCTATCCAACTTTCTTCGATTCATTACGCAGCATTATCAAATCATAGCATTCCAAATGCTTCGACATAGGCATCATAATCAGCATCACTAAAGCAGACAAAACTTACTCCAGTAATAAATGATTCCGCTAAAAAAGCCTGTACCGTCTCTAGTGCAATCTTCGCAGCTAACTCGATCGGATAACCATAAGCCCCGCAACTAATGGCTGGAAACGCGATCGTTTTTATCTGATTTGCCACTGCCAAAACTAGACTCTCACGATAACAACTAGCGAGTAATTCTGGTTCGCCATTATTACCACCATGCCAAACTGGGCCAACAGTATGAATCACATACTTCGCCGTCAGTCTATAGCCGCCAGTGATTTTTGACGAGCCAGTTTGACAACCATTCAGTTGCTGACATGCAGCTAATAATTCTCTACCAGCAGCGCGATGGATTGCCCCATCCACACCACCACCACCGAGTAAAGAACTATTTGCGGCATTGACGAGCGCATCTACCATCAGCTTAGTAATATCTCCCTGAATAATCCCCATTCGTTCCTGAGGCGTAGTGATTAATTTAATTGTCATTTTTTTACGATCTGTTTTACAAAAACTTACTATGCTAAATCAAAAAAGATTAGTAGAACTGCTGTTGAATATTTAAATTGAGAGCTTGATGTAACTGTAAATTTTCAGATCGATCGGTTGTCACCTCAATTATCGCACTGCGACGAGCGACTAATGCTTGATGATAGTCACGCATCAATTCATCAGCAGTTTGAGGATGATAGTAGTCTAGCTCGAACATCGCCGCTGCATGGGAGAAATTTACACCATGTGGAGTACCAAAATAAGTATCGAATATTTCGGTCGATTTGGCGATCGGTAAAAAGGAAAAAATCCCCCCGCCATCATTATTAATAATTACGACAATGACTGGCTGGATACTGCGTTGCAATAGTGCCAAAGAATTTAGGTCATGTAAGCTCGACAAATCTCCCACGATCGCCGTCACTGGAGCCTGTAAACCTGCCGCAAATCCCGTCGCTGAGGCGATCGCACCCTCAATCCCACTCGTTCCCCGATTTGCCCCGATCCGTGGACTTAATGCCTCGGATGCCCCCATCGCACCGACACCAAACATATCCAAATCCCGAATCGGCATACTATTCGATACCCATAAGCCATGTTGACTGGGGATGAGTTCGGAAATAGTTCGGGCAATTAGTGGCTCGGTTAATTGTGAGGTTTTTAAAAATTTAGCGGCTGTAACGCTGATTCTATCTGAAGCCGATCTTAATTTTTGCACCAATTCCGCAGCAGGAAGATCGGGTAGCTGTTGACATAGATAGGCAATGTCAGACTCGATTCTGAGCGAGACTAAATGACTGGGATCGTGACGATCGCCATCATTGACGACGACAATATAATTTTGAGGTGGATATTTCTCGATCCATTTCAACCACTGCGACGAAACGATTCTAGTCCCCAATTGAACGATCGTGTCAATCTGCTCCAACTCTACAGATATATCTGTTAGTAACAATCGATCGAAGTAATGGATTAAATTCGGTAAATCTCTGCGCAATCTCAATCCTGACTGAATATCTGCAAATACCGCCCAATTTAACCGCAAGGCTAATTCTACGACTGCCTTAATATCTCCGATCGATTTTAACTGTCCAACCACCAATATACCTTTAGTAGTAGATTGGATAATTTCAATGAGCGACTCAATTTCGTCAGAAGTTGGAATCGTTAATTTACCTGCATAACGAGTATATGGCGATCGACTCTCATTCCACCTACTCAAGCTTGCAGGTATTTCTACAGGTGCATCTGTAGATCCAAAAGGCTCACGGAACATGCAATTGAGATGTACCACTCCGCCTGGAGCTTGCCGCGATTTAGATACGGTGAGATCGATCGTCGTCAATACCACATTGGGGCTAATTTCGGCCGTAGGGCAAGGTAAATCAAAATGCCACCTTGGGTAATTTCCATACAAATTCACCTGATTAATGGTCTGATTTGCCCCCGTCTGGCGCAACTCTGGCGGTCGATCGCTAGACAAAATAATTAGGGGAACATTATCGATCGATGCTTCAATGACTGCGGGTAAATAATTCGCCGCAGCCGTACCAGATGTACAAATTAATACCGCTGGATTTCCGGTTGCGCGGGCATACCCGATCGCATGAAATCCCGCCGCTCTCTCATCTAAACAGATAATTTTTTTTGCTTGCTGATTTTGAGCTACAGCAACAGTTAATGGTGTCGATCGAGAACCAGGAGAAATGACAAAATAATTAACACCATTCCTCACCAATTCTTCAACGATTAAATATCCCCAGAGTTGATTCATAAAGAATTACCCCCCAACCCCCCTTATAAATGGGGGCTTTTCTGGCTCTCTACCTTGATAAAGGGAAGGCTTTTCCGGCTCCCTCCCCTTGAGAAGGGGAGGGCTGGGGTGGGGTAATTCCCGCAAATCACAAATCATCTGCGAAATCGACTCAATCACAGCGTCCAACTCTGCATACACCTGCGTATTCGTAAATCGTAAAAACCGAATCCTAGCAGCTTCAATAAAAGACTGCCGTTCTAAATCGTAAACTTCTGCACCATCACGAAAGTGACTATCTCCATCTATCTCGATGGCTAGTTTAATTTCAACACTATAGAAATCGATAACGAAAGCACCAACACTATATTGTCGCCAAAACTTACAGCTTTCGACTTGTCTACCTTTCAATTTTGCCCAAACTAGCTGTTCGGCAGGTGGCATATTATTCCGAAGATATTGTCGCTTATCTTTTTCGGAAGTTTTATTGTATAGTTCCGTCATTGCTCGCTCAAATCCGGTGAGATTTTAGAGTTGATGCGTAGATCTTTACCCCACCCCAGCCCTCCCCTTTATAAGGGGAGGGAGCCGGAGAAGCCCCCCTTTATAAGGGGGGTTGGGGGGTAATTCTCTATGCACCAACAGCTTCTTTAGCTGCATACATTACCTCTAATGTAATCACAGCCTGACCCCGATCGCGTGCAAATTTTTCGGTATTGCGTTTGACTTTACCGCGCACGAAACCAGGTACCTTATTCAGTTCTGCTTGAGCTTCTTTATTCCAACCTAAGTCAGAATCAGCCGAGATGCCTTTAGTAATTACTTCTTTAGTATCGTGTCCGCCAAATATTTCTAACAGGTGATCTTCCATGCCCAAAGTAAAGGAATTGTAGATCAAATCGACAACTTGATTTGTACCTTCATAACCCAAGAATGGCTTATAACCGATCGGAAAATTCTGAACGTGAATCGGTGCTGAAATTACGCCCGTGGGAATATTTAAACGTTTACCGACATGGCGTTCCATTTGGGTACCAAAGATTGCTGAAGGCTCACTTTGAGCGATTCGATCGCCAATTAAGCCATGATCGTCTGAGATAATAACTTCATCACAGAAACCCTCAACTTCCTTGCGGAACCACTCTTCATCAGGTTTGCAAAAAGTCCCCGCCCACACGACATGAATCCCCATCTCGCGGGTGAGAATCTTGGTAATCGCCGCTGCGTGAGTAGCATCACCATATACTACCGCTTTCTTGCCTGTTAAATTCTGACAATCGATCGATCGCGAGAACCATGCCGCCTGGGAAACATGGATAGTTTGCTCGTTAATAAAGCCTTCATAATTAACATCTGCACCACCCGCATTCAGAATGGTTTGGATCTTGCGAATACACCGCGCCGTCTCCACTACACCCATTGGGGTAATATCGACGCAGGGCATCCCAAACTCAGCCGCGAGGTAATCTGTAGTCATCGGCCCTAATTCGCGGTAGGGAGCTAGGTTAAACCACGCTTGGGGAAGGCTTTTGAGTTCGCTAACTGTTGCTCCTTCGGGAATAACTGCATTGATGGTAATTCCCAACTCGCCCATCAACTTTTTGAGTTCGGTGCAGTCGTGGTTATTGTGGAAGGCGAGGGTAGAAATCCCGATGATATTTACCGAAGGTTTAGCCGTCTTCTCGGTGACTAAATCGCCCTTCTTGCGTCCCTTCTCGATATAAAACTGGACGATCTGCTGTAGAGTACGATCGGCAGCCTGCATCTCGTTGAAGCGATAATGATTGACATCTGCCAGCAACACGTCGGCTTTGGCTTCGAGCGACGCACGTTGGACGAAATTGGCGAGATCTTCTTGAAGGATACTCGAAGTACAAGTCGGCGTAAGCACGATCAAATCTGGATGCTCCTCGGCATCCTTGCGGGTGATATTATCGACCACCTTTTCCTGAGAACCGCGTGAGAGGACGTGTCGATCGACTACACTAGTCGTCACTGGTGTAAAGTCCCGCTCCCGCGACAGCATCGATCGCATGACGTTAAAATAATCATCCCCGATCGGCGCGTGCATGATCGCATGAACATTTTTAAACGAAGTCGCCACCCGCAAAGTCCCAATGTGAGCGGGAGCAGCGTACATCCAATAAGCTAATTTCATATATGTTTATCCCTTAGTCCCAGTCTACCAATCGATTCTGTCTAGATTGTCGCAAACAAGTTTAGGGTTGGGACGCGATCGAGTAAAAATTTAACTTAATATCTAGCAACAATGACAAAATCGCTGAATGTACTGTTCTCAAAGCGATAGATCCATTCATTTCAAAAATGAACTGCTAAATTTTCATTGATAATTAATTAAATATTTTCTTTAGTATTCGATCTGATGATTTATACATTGGCTATTGGCTGACAGTCTCACCATCAAGATCGGGACACTAGCCTTGTCCGAGCTTATACTGCTAGCTGGAGTAGAATTTCGACTAATCGATGGACATGCGTTCCGATTGTGGGCGGCCAGTTTTGCTGGATGTCTGGATGTAATATTTTTGCTCGTTCTACTGCGACGGACAGATTAGGCTCATATTGGGATAAATCTAGATTGCTACCATTATAACTTCCCAAAATTTTACGCAGCCTTGCTTTAAACTGTTTACATGTTTTATCTTCAGAATTTAGCTCGTCGCAATGAAGGCACAACCAAACTTCAAAGTATGGATTACTAATGGCTAGATGATAATTTTTCTGTTTGGCTTCACGGCAAACAAAACTTAACTTTTCGTCACCCCATCGATCGACATCAAGTACCAGCCATAACATATCATCTTCATGAAGATGATATGTTCTTTAAATGAATTTAAGCGATCGAGTACATACTGAGGTGCAGATTGATTATCGCTACCTGTTTCCAATACTTTTACTTTAATTCGACTGCTGCCAAACATCTCGAAATATTGTTTCTCGGTGGCTGCACCTTCTGTTGCAATTACAAAAAGCCTAGCATCACGGCGATCGTGTTGACGATCTAGTAATTTAGTTCGATTAATACCCATTAATTTTAATGCTCGAGCGTCTCCATTACAGCATCTCGATCGTGCTCGTGCCATCCTAAGTCTTCAATATTTCCAAAAAAGGGAATAGCTCCAAATCTACCATTCAAGTAACCTTTCTCAATTTTCAGATCGGGTCTAGTTTTAAATTCTGCCAATGAATATAGGCTCGACGATCCTTGCCGATCTTTTTCAACAAACCAAATTTCATCACGACGAAGTAATTCTAGATCGAGCAGATTTGTATCATGAGTCGTGAAAACAAGTTGATTATCTCGATTGATACATTCTATTACTGTTTTCACAAACAAGCGAGAAAGCAAAGGGTGTAATCGTCGATCTAGCTCGTCAATGAAAATAACTTTTTCAGCTTCTTCCTTCAACATAAACAATGCTGGTATAAGATGAATTAATCTCTGCGTTCCTGCTGATTCTTCTTCTATGCTAAAATCAGTAAGTTTGCCATTCGCATGGCGATGTTGAGTTATCAGTTGAATTAATTTTAGCTCACTTGTTTCATTTTTATAGATAAGATACTGCTTGCCGTCATTATTTTCCATTAATGCAGCCTCTTTGTCTATTTCAGAAAAATCTTGAAGAAAATCTTCTCTTTCTGTTTTTGACATATTTGGAAAGTAACGATCGAAATCTAGTTCTACTTCTTCTGCATCGATACCATCAATACCAGTTCCGGCTAACACAAGGAATTGGCACAGAAAATCTGTAAATGAGTTGTCTATGAGAACTTGAATTCCTAAGCTCATACAGGTTGCTTCGGCAGAAATAATAACTAATGTCTTTCTAAACCAATTAGCAATTGGAGATAAAGCCTTAACATTTCGATCTATTGCTTCAGTCAGCAATAATTGATTTGGACGCGTACCTTCGGCAATAAATTCGAGAAATTGTTTCTGCCTTTGACTCTTGCCTGTCAGCGGTAAGCCATAATCCACGCTAGTTATTTTATCTAAGGAAGTGATTCTCTCAAAATACATCACCTCTTTTTTCTTCCCAACAGGAATCGCATGAAGCCATTCTTCAATGATTTGTTCTCGATTTAATTTAAATCCATAAGAATATCGAGCATCTTGATGGGTAAATATGAATTCAAATTTACTAGGCTTTTTACTATAATCTCCTAGCTTAAAAGTAGCCACAGGAATAGATCGATTGCTGCGAGTCCCTTCTAAAATCAGCTCTTTGGCAAAGCTAAGAGCTTTAATCAGATTCGATTTACCTGCTGCATTTGCACCATAAATTGCGGCGATCGGTACTACAGATCGTCCTTTACCTGCCGCATCCTCTATCAGTCGATCGGCATGTTGTCGATCGCTACTAACACCCACCATACTAAAAGTAACTTCATCTCGGAATGATAGAAAGTTTTCGATGGTTAGTTGAATTAGCATCTTTATTTTGTTTGCAGAATTTTTCTGATATTCCGCCCTGAATACGATCTTACGCTAAAAACGATGACTTTAAGAGAAAAAATCTCCTAAAGTTGCTAAAAAATTGAAGAATGGATAATTGTTACAGCCGCTCAGTCACAACTTATGCCTGCAATAAATCTCACTAGCAGCCCGATGCAGCAATGAGTGTCGATAGACGAGACTGGGAATATCTTCTGCATAGCCGCCACCAATGACGCAGGCGATCGGATAACCCTGAGATACGCAAGTATCTAATACATATAAATCGCGATCGAATATCCCTGTATTCGTTAATGCTAGTTTACCCAACCTATCGCTAATATGTGGATCTACACCCGCATCGTACAGCACTAAATCCGGTTTTACCTGTGATAATAAATCGGGTAAATACTCGCAAAGGGTTTTTAAATACTCCTCATTTTCCATCCCTTCCCGCAGGGGGACATCGAGATCGCTGGTTTGTTTCTTGCTGGGGAAATTGATCTCGCAGTGCATGGAGAAGGTGAAGACGCTCGGATCTGGTTGAAAAATTGCCGCCGTACCATCACCTTGATGGACATCGAGATCGACGATAAGGATCTTTTTGGCTAAACCTAATTTTTGGATGACACGAGATGCGATCGCCAGATCGTTGAAGATACAGAAGCCCGAACCCATATTAGCAAAAGCATGATGAGTCCCACCTGCTGTATTACAAGCTATGCCATGTTCAATCGCGAGTTTTGCTGTCAGGATCGAGCCACCTAGAGCGATCCGCGTCCGATTGACTAGTTCGGGACTCCAGGGTAAACCGATCCGCCGCTGTGCTCTGGGGTCTAATGTGCCAGTATAGTAAGCCTGAATATAAGCCGGATCGTGAACTAATTCCAACCATTCCGTCGGTGGTAATGTTGGGGCAAATGTTCGCTCTGGTGTAACTAAGCCATCGGCTAATAGTAACTCATACAATATCCGAAATTTAGACATCGGAAAGCGATGAGTATCGGGTAATGGTACGACATAATCACGATGGTAAATAATTGGTACAGACAAAATTGCGACTACTGACTAAAAAACTCACGCATGAATTCTAACTTAACAAGATTGTAAAAACACTAAAACTTGCAACCGATCGATCGTTTTAAACCTTGTAGCTAGCTAGTTAAATTGACCTATCTAGCCCAGGTAAGCTTGTCTGACGCGCTCGTCTGCCAAAAGATCCACCGCACGTCCTGAGAGGGTAATCTGTCCCGCTTCTAGCACATAACCGCGATCGGCAATCTGGAGAGCGAGATTAGCATTCTGTTCTACTAGCAAGATTGTCACACCCTGCTCGCGGAGATTTTTGATAATCCCAAAGATTTCACGCACGATCGAGGGTGCTAAACCTAGACTCGGTTCGTCTAATAGTAACAGTTGGGGGCGACTCATGAGGGCACGAGCGATCGCTAGCATTTGTTGTTCCCCACCACTGAGTGTTCCGGCTAATTGATTACGGCGTTCTGCTAGTCGGGGGAATTGCTGAAATTGTAATTCTAAATCGGATTTGATGCCCAGTCGATCGCCACGACAATAGGCTCCTAGCATCAAATTATCTAGTACTGTTTGCTTGGTTAATACCCGTCTACCTTCAGGGCTATGAGCAATCCCTAGCTTGACGATCGCATGAGCACGATCGCGTGTAATCTCTCTCCCGTTATAAATAATCTGCCCACTGTGAGATTTAACGATTCGCGAAATAGCCCGCAAGGTAGTACTTTTACCCGCACCATTCGAGCCAATCAGGGTAACAACTTCCCCTGTTCTGACAATCAGATCGAGATTTTGCAGGGCTTGAATTCCCCCATAATTAACATTGAGATTCTTAATTTCTAGAATCGGCGGTGTAGATTGTGATTCAGTCAACATATTTTCCTTCTAACCCATTAAGCACATCATTCAAGATCGACGATCGACTCTTTAATTACTCACTACCTAAATAGGCTTCAATTACCGCCGGATCGTTACGAACAATTTCGGGATTGCCTAGAGCAATTAATTGACCAAAATCTAACACGGCAATCCGATCGCATAAACCCATTACCAGCGGTACATGGTGTTCGATTAATAATACCGTCAGCTCAAATTGCTGTTGGATTTGGCGAATAAAATCACTTAATTGACCTTTTTCACTAGGATTCATCCCCGCAGCGGGTTCATCTAATAGCAAGATCCGGGGTTTCAATGCCAAAGCACGGGCAATTTCCAGGCGACGACGATCGCCGTAAGCAAGGTTATTCGCCGCACTGGTGGCTCGATCGGCTAAACCAACTAAATCTAGTAATTGATAAGATCGATCGCGGATATCGCGTTCTTCGGCTGGTGTGGGTGGTAAATTAAATATGCCTTGAAATAGTCCACTATGGGTCTGAATGTGATGGGCGATCGTCACATTTTCCAATACCGATAGATTACCAAACAGGCGAATATTTTGAAACGTCCGCGCAATCCCCCGTTTGGCAATTTGAAAGGGACGTAAGCGCGAAATATCGACACCCTCATGCAACATCTGCCCGCTAGATGCCTGAATCAATCCCGTCATCAGATTAAAAGTCGTGGTTTTACCTGCCCCATTAGGGCCGATTAAGCCGAATATTTCCCCTTTTGTCACCGCAAAAGAAACATCATTTACCGCCACTAGTCCCCCAAATCGGCGGGTAAGTCCTTGGGCGGTGAGCACAACATCAGGCTGGGGGGGAGTAGATGCCATCGATCGAGTGATGTGAAAGGGATGCTAAATCAGTCACTACATATTAAGCTAAAATGGCGCGAATCATTGATGCTTTGGTCATCTGTCTGGAGCAGTTACAATTAAAAATATCTCGATCGATCGTCACAATCGGTACCATCCACCATTCACTGTCTTGAAAAGGTGCTCCACTTGGGGAAACAAGCGACGTTTGTGGGGGAAGCTTCCCCCACAAAGCTCGCGCCCCAAGACTGCACTTTTCGCCATCCACCATCCACTAAACACTAATAACTATGTTTTGATGCAAGATGTGAGAATACCAACCTGCACACTCCTCCATGCAATCTTTACAGCAACTCCTCGATCTAGATCGCCTGCACGTTTGGCATCCCTACGCGGCAATGCCTAATCTGCTGCCAGTATTTCCGGTAGCATCCGCTCATGGCGTATATATTGAGTTAATGGACGGTCGATCGCTCATTGATGGGATCTCTTCATGGTGGACTGCTATTCATGGCTATAATCATCCCCGTCTCAACCAAGCTGCTCATGCACAAATCGATCGGATGTCGCATATGATGTTTGGTGGTCTAACTCACCAGCCAGCAGTGGATTTGACCATGAAATTGATTGCCATGACACCAGATCCACTCCAACAGGTCTTTTTTTGTGACTCTGGCTCAGTCGCTGTCGAAGTCGCGATGAAAATGGCGGTGCAATATTGGTACAATCGCGGCTTGCCACAGAAGCAAGGTTTTCTCACGATTCGGAATGGCTATCATGGGGACACCTTTGCGGCAATGTCAGTGTGCGATCCGGTGAATGGAATGCACCATCTTTTTCGCAATATTTTGACCCCGCAATATTTCGCTGACGCACCGCAGATTCCGTTCGATCGAGATTGGCAAGAGCAGGATATTGAGAGTTTTGCGGCGTTGTTAGCAGCACACCACGATCGGATCGCAGCGGCTATTTTTGAGCCAGTGGTGCAAAATGCTGGGGGGATGCGCTTTTATCATCCAGAATATGTCCGACAAGCCAAGGCGTTATGTGAAAAATATGATGTTTTACTGATTTTAGATGAGATTGCTACTGGTTTTGGTCGAACGGGTAAAATGTTTGCGTGCGACTATGCTTCGATCTGTCCCGATATTCTGTGCGTCGGCAAAGCTTTATCTGGAGGGATGATCTCGCTAGCAGCGACTCTGACGACGCGGGAGATTAGTGAAAGTTTTGCCGCAGGGGAGGCAGGGGTATTTATGCACGGCCCAACTTTTATGGCGAATCCCTTGGCTTGTGCGGTGTCTTTAGCAAATTTAACCTTGCTAGAAAGTTATGATTGGCAATCCACGATCCGATCGATTGAATCTCAGCTCACCGCAGAGTTGGAACCTTGCCGGAGTTTGGCGGCAGTCAAGGATGTGCGGGTATTGGGCGCAATTGGGGTCGTAGAGCTGCACGATTCGGTGGATATGCAAGCGATCCAGCCGCGTTTTGTGGAAGAGGGAGTATGGTTGCGTCCGTTTGGGCGACTGATCTATACGATGCCACCGTACATTATTCAACCGTCAGAACTCAAAGCAATTACTAGTGCTATTTACAAAATAGTCGCTCAGATTTAGGTACAGTTTCTAAACCGCCCTCGAATGAATTCGGGGCTAAGTAGGTAGATGCAATTATTTATAAGATAGATTATGTCTGCAATCTAGCTGGTGGGCACTGCCCACCCTACGCGATGTCTTATATTTAATTACGCCCAGCTACTTAATAGCAAAAGTTCTCTTCAGAGAACTGACCAATTGCGTAGTTCGTTGAAACGAACTTTTGCTATTAGCCCGAACTTCCAGTTCAGGGCGGTGGTAGAACGAAGCAAATTAACTTTTCTTATCCCAAACTGACGTTAATTAGTCTGCGTAGCGAAAAGTGCGGTCTTGGGGTCTCCCCAAGTAGAGCATCTTTTCAAGACAGGCAGACTTTACACTCTAAGCGGCGAATTCAATCGCTGTCATGTCCTAATAGCTTTCGCGATCGCCAGATCATTATTTCAGCTTTGGCTTTCGATCGGACGATCGCTTAAATAACCCCGCAGGTACTAAACCTTGAGGGAAAAAGATCGTACCCAATACGATTAATAAGCCAAAAATTATCAATCGTCCATCCTTGAGAAACTGAGCGATAAATAACGGTAAATTAGGTATATCCGCTGCAAACCGCAACAATTCCGGCATCGCTGTAAATACCATTCCCCCCAGCACCGCGCCCAAAAAGCTGCGCGAACCGCCAATTAAGACAAAAGTTAAGTAGACAATACTTGCATCGAAAGTACCTTGTCGAGCATTCCAGGTATTGAGAAAGTGGGCACTGACAGCACCGACAACCCCTGCGAGAATCGCGCCTAATGTAAATGCTAAAACCTTGTAATAAGTGGGATCGATCCCCATTGCATCAGCAGCTAATTCATCTTCACGAATTGCAACTAAAGCGCGTCCGACACGAATATTTTCGAGTCGATAGACAAATGCCATGCTTAATAACAATAACGGTAAAGCAATCCATAGATACTCGATCGGGCTATTAAATGGTTGGGGAATCCCAAAAATCCCGACTGCGCCACCAGTTATTTCGAGATTGAGAGAAAGGATGCGGAGAATCTCGATAAAGGCGATGGTCGCGATCGCCAGATAAATGCCCCGTAGCCGTAGCGCAGGCACTCCGACTATAATTCCCAAAATCCCACAAACGATCCCCGCGATCGCCATTTCTAGCAGCAATAAAGGAATCGGAAACATCCCCGTCGTCACGAATACCTTCGTTGACAAAATCGCCGCAATGTAACCGCCAACGGCATAAAAACCAGGACTTGCCAGTGATAATTGACCCGCCATCAGGGGTAAATATAGGGAAATTCCCAACATCGAGCCAAATAGCATCGAGACAATTAGAAAGCCATAGGTAGATAAAAAATCATTCATACTTTTTGGATTAATTTCTGTCCCAATATCCCTTGAGGACGTACCAAGAGAATGATGAATAAAATTGCAAAAGCCACAGCATCTTTATAACCCGAATCAGGGACAAATGATTCTACCATGCCAATTAATAAGCCACCAATTACTGAGCCTGGAATACTACCCAATCCACCTAACACAATTACTGCTAAACCTTTTAGCCCAAAGCCAATCCCAAAATATGGCCCCGCAATTCCGAAACTAGAGCCGACGAGGGTACCCGCAATACTCGCCAAAAAGCCACTGACAAAAAAGGATAGCATGATAAATCGTTCGGTATCGATCCCTAGCAAACTTGCCGTGGTAGGATCTTCGGCTACTGCTCGCATCGCCTTACCATACTTAGTTCCAGTGATAAAATAGGTCAATCCAGCGAGAATTATCCCCGATATCACAAAGATAATAATCTGAACTGTCCGAATCGCGATCGGGTTTGCCTCACTCCCAAAATTAATCGCGGTAGGTATCCTCCCATAGATATCATCTGGAAATGTATAGTTTTCAGCCCCAACCAAGTATTGAATTAAATTTACTAGCACCAGCGCAACACCCAAACTAGAAACCACCATCAGCAGTGGATCTGACTGTTTTCGTCTCAGGGGGCGGTAGGCTAATCTTTCGATCGCCACTGCTACTCCACCTGCTAAAATTGCTGCTAAAATTGCGGCGCGCCAGAAAGGTAATTGGATACCCAGCGAAAAGTTTGCGAGTAAACCATTGAAGCCAAATTTCCCACCGACGAGAGCATAGGTAAAATAAGCACCGAGGGTAAAAACTGCCCCATGCGCGAAATTAATCATCCCCAAGATCGAGAAAACTAAGGTGTAGCCTAGCGCAAAAATGGCGTAGACACTCCCGATCGATAAACCGCCTAATAAGTTCTGTAAAAATACCGTCATAGTGGTAATTTTATCAGCCAATGTGACAATTGAGAGTAGGAGCGATCGATTGCTCCTACTCTGAAATTCTATTTCAGGAACTTAAACTTACCGTTAGTACCATCAGCATCCATTTCGATCTGCGCCACATAGAAATCCTTTTGGACAATCTCACCTGCCTTTGTAAACGAAATCTCACCCAGAGGCGTACTATATTTACCCACCAACAACTGTTTATTCAATCCTACCCGTAGATCCGCGATCGATTGAGTATTGACTTTCATCGTGGGATTCGCCTTGGACATGGCAGTGAGTGCATCCACAAAGACTTGTACACCAGTAAACGCTTGAGCACTAAATTGGGGCGGTTCTTTCTTGTACTGCGCCAGATAAGCATCCCTAAAAGCCTTATTCAGAGCATTAGGTTGCGCTGGGTTATAAGCTTGAGCAATCAAAATGCCGTCACACAGTTTTTTACATACAGGGAATAGGTTGGAAGTATTCATCCCGTTACCGCCAATAATTAAACCTTTGTAGCCGAGTTCCCGCAATTGGCGAACGAGATTACCGCCATCGGCTGCTAATCCAGAGACGATGACTAGATCGGGTTTAGCATTAATTCCGGCTGTCGCTTGGGATTGAAAATCGGTATCGGTTGTTTGAAACTTTTGGACGGTGGCGAGTTCTAGTTTTTGCTCTTTAACTGTCTGCTGAAAAATTTCGGTTTCTGACTTGCTGAAAGCATCATTTTGTGCATAAAATACCGCAACTTTTTTAATTTGGGGATTAATTTTCAGAGCAGCTTTCACAGCATTCGGCGCAACAATCGCGACTGGAGCCGATACCCGCCCTACAAAGTCACCGATCTCTGGGATGCCTTTGGCTGTATTCGATGGCCCCAATACTGGTACTTTTGCTCGATCGGCGATCGGATCGGCACTAAAGGCTTGCTGGGAGAGGGTTGGGCCGACGATTCCGACCACCTTATCGCGATTAATTAAGGTTTGAAAAGCATTAATCGCCCCCTGCTCGTCACCTGCGGTATCCTGCAATACCAGCTTAATTGGTGTGCCGTTGACACCACCTTTATCATTAAAATATTTCTCAGCTAATTTAGCTCCAGCAACCTGCTCTTGCCCCAATAGAGCCACATTACTCGTCTGAGCGACCGCAATCCCGATCGGAATTGCACCACCGACAGCACTATTGCCATTGCTAGGGGCATTATTACTTTGAGTGCAAGCTGATAGCAAAATGGGCACCCCGACACACCAAAGGACAGGCTTTGGCACAGACATCCAGCAAAGAAACCATACCGATCTCATAAAATTATTTCTACAATCTTCTTAGTCAATCGATCTATACCACAGAACGGAGCAAAGCCGATATTTCCAGGTATCAAAAGCGATGACTATCGAAGTACGATTTCAGTCAAGGGAACTGCCGCGCGATCGATCCTGTTGCACAGGGGAAAACTCGCATTACAATTCGCTGAGATGATAGGGTTCTTTCCTAGTTTCGGGCACAAGTCCATGCTGCCGGAGGCGGAAATTATCAAAGTTTAATCAAGGAAGCCTTACAGCAGCATATTCAACAACAGCATGAACCGTTAAAGATTATGTTACGAAGGGTATTGCCAGAGGATCTAGATCGGGTTGGGAAGTAGTTATGCTTCGGTTTGTGGGTCAGAGTCCTGTCTGTTATATTTAAGGTGTAACTTCAATACTTCTGGTGTTTAGCGAAGCTTCATGGACATCACAACCACTTTAAATCAAATCTTTATACCTATGCTGTTATTTTAACTTGGGGTGGTGGTGATGGCTTGCAGTTTTGGATCGTCAAGGACAGCTTCTTGGTGCAGCGTATGTAGCGAACGAGAATGATATTAGCAGTATTAAATGGTATCAATCATTACCTACTGCAATGGCTGGCGGTTAGAGCGATAGGTTGGGTTTCATTCTCCAACTCAACATTTCTATGCTATTGCTAAACTTATATCTGTAACCCTCACGTTATTGAATTTAAACCATGCAAACATTTTGGGCAACCTTTTCCCACGGGAAAGTTGAATTACTAGAACAGATAGAGGTTCCCGATGGAACGAGAGTGCTAGTGACAATTTTACCTGATGACGATACTGACTTTTGGCTTCAGGCAAGTCAATCCTCGATCGATACAGTTTGGAATAACTCTGAAGATGATGTCTATGCCCAGTTACTCTAGAAATGACATCATTTTAGTGCGGTACCCTTTTGCGGATTTATCGAGTTCAAAGGTTAGACCAGCAGTTATTGTAAATACACAGCATATTTCTCAAGATCTGATAATTACCCCTCTGACTAGCAAAACAGCATCTCTACTTGATGGTGATGCTGATGCAGCAGAATTAGAGCAGTCTCTTCGAGGATGGCTGGGGTTATAGGAATAAGATCGCTAATCGGCGATCCTAGATCTAACCAACAGCCATTCTGGTAAAGGCAATGTCTTGTCGGTTTTTTTATTCGGAGGGAACCTCCGAATAAAACCGCCGC
>ENA-OFCE01000232-OFCE01000232.1-metagenomes-genome-assembly--contig:-NODE-232-length-38906-cov-7.264498_pt1 | contig 38906 bp, 29 predicted proteins | sample MGYA00153388_OFCE01 | MGnify analysis MGYA00153388 | reverse complement strand
ATTGCCAAATTAGGGGTAGCTGCATAAATATTTACATTTTACTGCACAACACTAACTGTTTTAAATAATTCTGCCGTCAGCCTTTGAGCCGTTAGTGCATCCATTGTGTTATGGGACCAATTATTATGTATACCTCTTATGCCATACTTGTCCTTGTAATTGTTAATGGGAGTACGAGGATCATTAAACCATGTGTCCGCAAAGAAAAAAGTAGGCTTGGTTTCTTCTATGAATGCGATAGTGTCCCGAATGGATTCGAGGGTCTCACCCGGAAATCCTACAATAAAAAAAGCAAAGCTGGCAATTTCATATTCATTTAATAAAGCAATTCCCTTTTTATAGGCATCAATGTTTACGGACTTGTTCATTCGATTCAACATCTCCTGGTTCCCCGATTCAATGCCCAATAATGTCCACTCACAGCCGCTTTTCTTCATCAGTTCAACCGCTTCCCTGTCCGCATACTGGCATCGAAAGTAGGAATACCATTTAAAACTGTACTGCTTCCTGATCATCATCCGCATAATGTCCTTAAATCTGTCTAAGGGAACATTAAAGGTATCATCAACAAATTGTACAATTTTCACTTTCCCTGTTTGTTCAATCAAGTCAAGTTCCTGCTCGATTTTTTCAACACTTACATATTTATGCTTTCCCGTATTTAAGGGATAAGTGCAGAAAGCACAGGTGAACGGGCAGGAAATGGCCGTCCTCACAGCCGCTACCTTATTTAACCTTTCTGCAAACAATCTCCAATCCACCATGTTTTCCTCTAACTCGCCATATTCTTCAGTCCTTCCGGTATAGACATATTCCCTTCCATTTATATGGTAAATATTCGATATATCATTCCATGGTAGGCCGTTCTTTACCGCATTGACTATGTTTACCAAAGCCGCTTCACCCTGGAAACTGTCAATATAGAAGTCTGCACCGATGGTCCTCAAGAAGTATTGTAAAACCCGGGCATCGTTTTCATTGTTCCTCAGCAATGAAACAATAAACTGCCCTCCCAATATAACTTTTACAGAGGGACAACACGCCTTTACCAATTTTACAGTACGAACTACCGTATCCACTTTACTGCATAAAGTAGTGGATATACCGACTGTCCGTACTTTTTGGGAAGTTAGCTTCCGAAACAATTCTTCTTCATCCTTTATAGAATTGACATAATCCATCGTGAAGCTTCTCCGGCTCAAATAAGTGCCTAAATAAGCCACCGCCGGATTAAAGGGTTCAACTACCTTGTCTATTTGAATCCCCATCTTATCTAACCGTTCATTTACATAGTCCAAACTAAACTCGGTGTACCCGATAAGCAAGCAATCAATCTCACGTGTCATAAATTCCTCCTTTGACCTTGTAAATAAATCATTTTTATGGTTTACCTAGCACAGTGATATGGCAATGATATGCATATTGGGACAGTGTGGAAGAGTGATACTTTCGATACTCCCTTCCTCCGGTAAAATGTATTCACGGGCAAATATTCTTGCTTGGAGAAACCTCAGAATTTCAGCATCATTTTTTGTTTTCTTGATAATACTGCCTTTCCATACCGCCCGTTCCCCCAAAGCAGGCTCACTAACCCAATCTGTAAACACGATTTGCATGGCTTCCGTCTTGTTGCCTTCATAATGGAGTAAAACGTTATCGCAGAAATTCCCCCACTCGGCACTACCCAGTAACATTATGCTGCGGTATATTCCCTTGGGAATCTCGATGGTTTGCTGCCTGCAAGAGATATTGTCATTCTGCCCGTCGCAAATTTCAGGGAATGCAAAGCACATTCCCCCCAAGTCCCATACTTTTCCCGATGGAAGCCCCTCCGCAAGGAAATACTCTCCCAACCCTGTAAGATTCGCTTTACAATCCATGGAAACCGATGTTCCAAAACCATTATTGTTAAAGTACTCTTTCAGATCTACACATACAATCTCTCGATCCGGCATCCCGGCTTTATTGCTTTCAATGCACGTATCGGCAGCATCCTCCCGGGAATCGTACTGACTCGATTGGGACTGAAGCAGCGAGATTGCTATTGCTTCCTCTTCATCAGCGATTTTTCTGATGATATCGGCAATCTTGTACTGGGTTTTCCGGTCAAACTGGTCATAATAGCATTTTGTTAATAATCCTTTTACCATATCCCATTTAAAAGTTACCTTTTTCAATTCATTTCTTACATTCCGTAATTCACTTCGGTTTGTGCGCTCGGCAATATAGTTGCTAAAGATGGAGAAAAGAACTCTCCCCCCTGAAATATAGCTGATCCGACGGTGCATGGGTACATAAAAAGCACTTATTTTGAAATTTTTAAACTCTTCAGCATAATTAAGGCTATTTTCAAATTCATCTGCAAATGCCCTTATTTTATTAAACATGTCAATTTGAAAAAGCCTTTTTACCGCATCCTCAAAAAAAATACCATAATCAACCTCTTCTTTCGGCTCAGCGATAGTAAAGGTTACACATTTGCTGCAGCCATTCATCGACTGGCTGCGGTGGAGGATATTAATCCTAGGAGTCAGAATGGGGTCCGCGCAGAAAATGTTGTTTTCATCATCAATCCCCATTGCCATACAAAAATGCGGACTATGTAATTTTTGATACTCATTATGCCATGGGCACCAAAAGGAATCGATATCGATTATCGTTGGGAGTCCTTTTGCCAACTGGCTTCTTATTATGGCCAAAATCTCCTGGGAGTTTTCCGTGTTTGGGAATGCGAAGCCTATACCACAAAGTGCATGTATAATATCTATAATACTGTCTTTTCCCCTTGCGATCCTGTTCCCAAGCAAATCGGGAGAATCCGGATCTACAGGTTTAAAATCAAAGCTCCAGGAATCGGAAAACGCGAGTGCATATTCCCTTTTAAGCCAGGCTGCCACATTTACCAACGAATCTGTGAAACAGTCCATCCCCATGTAGTGTATGGGCCTTATATCGAGCTGCATGCTCAAATCCCTCCTGTTCATTTAACGGCTCTTTGAAAGATAAAGCTTCCTTTATGCGCTGCCTTTCCGGATGTATTTTTCCGCCTGCAAGTTGAAAAGGTATGCAAATTTCCCGCCTTTGTCCATTAGGGCAGCATAGGAACCCTCCTCTACAATTCTGCCTCCCTCCAGAACCAGTATCCTGTCAGCCATTGTTACACTGGAAAGCTTATGGGATATGAAAAATGCAGTCCTTCCTTCACAAAGCTCCGAGAATCGCAAAAACATGCTGTGTTCAGACTCTGGATCAAGGGCTGATGTAGGTTCATCCAGAATAATGACACTTGAGTTTTTTCGGAAGAACGCTCTGGCTATGGCAATTTTCTGCCATTCTCCACCGGAAAGCTCCTCTCCATCCTCCTCAAACTGTTTCGTTAGAAAACTATCAAGTCCTTTCTTCCATTTTGGCAGTATCCGGTCAACACCACTCATGCTGCACGCTTCCCGGACACGTACTTCATCCTTTTCCGATTCAAAATCCGATAGTGTAACATTCTCCCTCACAGTGAATGCATAATTGGCATAATCCTGAAAAACTGCGGTAAACAGCTTTCTTAGCCCATTCAGATCATATTCGCGGATATCCACACCATTAACCAGCACCTGCCCTTCGGTAACATCATAAAAGCGGAGCATCAGCTTGACAATAGTGGATTTGCCGGACCCGTTCACTCCAACCAGAGCAATTTTTTCACCGGGTCTTATATGAAAGCTCAGGTTTTTAAGAACATACCTTTCGGTGCCGGGGTATATAAAGGAAACATCCTTAAATTCAATCTCCGGGTGTGCTGAAGGTAGGAGAGTTCCTCCTTCGGCAAGGTTGGATTTCCATTCCAGAAACTTCATATAGTTGGTTATTCTCAGCTCACTGTCGTATATGTTTGTAATGGCGGTGATAAGGGAGTTCAGTCCATTGGAAATCTGCCCCGAAATCCCCGTATAAAATGAATAGTCTCCGATGGTTAGCCGTCTGTATAGGATCTGCACTCCTATAAAAAACGTTATAGCTGCAGTAACTGCCTGAGGCAGTGCAGAGCATAGGGCTGCCCACTTTCCTCTTTGAAGCAGTATGCTCTTTCTTTCATTAAACCATTGATTCCACAGAACAGTATACCGGTCCAACATTTCATTAAAAATGCCAAACAGTTTTACATCCTTTGCATAGGCCCGTCCCATGGCAATCCCCTGCAGGTATGCCATCTTGCGCTCTACCGGAGCCCGCTCCCGCGTCCAGGCATAAGTATACCGTGTATAATTTTTTTCAACGAGGATGGCCGGAACCCGCGAAACAATCAACACCAGAGGGAGTACCCAATGCAGCCTCCAAAGTATAGGGATGGCGACAAATAGCTGCATGGCTGCACTGATAATATTTATGGAAATCCAGGCGAGGGACTGTAGAAACTGAGAATCCCTTCTGGCATTCGTAATCTCATCATAGAATTTGGGTGAATCAAAAAAGGAGATATCCAGCTCCGAGATCTTTTTCAACACCTGCATGTTCAGAAAGTTGGAAACCTTGTCCTTGTGAATATCTGCGCATATGTTATTGAACCTTTGGAACACGGAATTAAAAAACTGTACAAGCAGTATGATCGTAAGAAGCTGCATAAACCGGTACATGCCTTCGTTTATGCTTCCTTTTTGAACGGTATCCACAAGAAGGTTAATGACATCTCTCCCTAAAAACGCAACAGCCACCGGTACAGCAGTTCCCAGGGCCTCAAAGGCAACCCGCAGCAGGAAATGCTTCCTTGAAGCCTTCCAGGAAACGGAAATACTGAAAACAAGGCATTTTGTTACCGATAAGGCTTTTTTAATAAATTTACCTGTGTACATGGCAAACATCGAGGTTGCAGCACCATTTTTCCTTTCCACGTGTTTTTCTCCTCTTCATTTTAACCTTATTACCTGCTATTGCTATTTACGGTTCCAAAATATCCAGCAGTTTTTTCAATACAGGTTTTTCACTGGCTTTTAAGCTCTCCAGCCTTCCCTGAATGGATGCAATATATCGATTATCCTTTTCCACTGCGTATTTTAGAAAGAGCCCCAGTATATTCGCTGTCTTCATGTATAACTCCGTATATAATTCCCTGACTTCCGATAATTCCCTTTCCTTCCCTTGTAAAACATGGTTGGACAAGTATTCCATTCTGAGAATCATCATTTTCTTATGGTCCCTCACCAGGGTGAAAGGACGTTGATCCAATAATCTCATATTCCCACGTATGAATTTATCGAGATATTCAATCAAAAAGTCGTAATTATTGAGCCCAAAAACATTCTTGCAGTTGGGATAATATTCATAACACTTAAAACTATTTTTTGATTGCAGCAAATCATTTACATAGCAGGCTAATAACGATGGATCAAAGCTATATTCACGGTCTATGGGTTTAACCAATAAGATGTAGGGATAAACTTCATTTAATATTTTATCGGTTTCCAACTGTGACAGTATTTCTTCATTATTCATATAAGCAAACGCCTCATCCAGTAAAGCGGAATCTACCGTCACTGTCTTGTATTTACCATTATCAAAATGATCGGCTACCAAAAAGCAATTCCCTTTGTATCCGTAAACAAAGTTCCTATGGAGACCGTTTTTATTTGATTTTCTTACTTGAAACTGATTCAAGAAAACATAGCCATAGTACCCTTCATTTATCGTATCCGTTAAAAAGTCAGAAAGGGAATTCCATTTTTTCTCAATGATTTCCCTGCGCATTTTTTGCACTTCGATAAAGGGGCATTTATCCCACTCCTTTAAAGGGTCGTTGGAGGGTATAAAAGTTAAATTCGGCAGCCCCCAATTTTTTGTAACACCTACCATCTGCGTGAAATGATTCATGATCCAGCTATAGGCGTTTTCATATTTACCTATAATGGAAAACAGGTTACTATAGCTTGCCCACGTGGATTCGATAGGGCTTTCCACCGGCAGCACCCTTTCAATTTCTTCATTGTGAATCATATAAGAATTCGCCCCACTCTCTTCATATTAATTTTCTTTCCATAGTCCTCTTATCCGCAGCTTACTGTAAGTCCCTCTTTCTCATTCCGGGTCGTTTCACCGGCTTTGAAAAGCCGGATTATATACCGGTAAAGCTTGTAAACCATATTGATATCCGCGCTATCAAAACTCTTTGCCTTCATTTTCGGGATATCTTCCATGGAATTTGTGCATAGGACGAAAGGAGCTTCCTGTCCTGCATATTCCTCGATCTGATAAACGATAGATTCATCCCACTGATCCACTATAAAAATATTCAAATCAATCCCGATGCTTTTCAGGGCTTCGTATGGGCATCCACCACTTGCCGCTGCACTGACTCCATACAACATCACATCGGGCTTATAAAACCTGTGCATCAGAGCGATACCGGATGCAGTCTCACAGCCTTCTGACGGTATATACTCCAATCCGACAGCTACTCCTGTGTATTCATCGGAAGCTGCTGCACAGTTATACCCATCTTTAATGAATCGATCCGCTAATCCCTTTGACAAGTTCACCGCCTCTTTCCCGGTAAAGTCATAAATCAGTATCAAGGGAACGGCGATTTCCTTATCTGCTGCACATTCATGCCGAAAAAGACTATACACCGCCGGATGCCATATTTGCGACTGAATACACCTGTTAAACAGGTTATAGCTCCCCTCTTTGTAAGAATTCGAAACATAGGCCATACTCTTGCCCGAAGCTTCCATGATGCTTGAAAGCATTTGTGCTTCATCCTTACCGGCAGGTCCGAGCCCTGGATCTGGCAGCAGGAGAACCGTATCATATTCTTTCATACTTTCTTTTTCAAGGGTTACATAGTCCTTTATATAACAAAGCCCGCTGTATACATCTTCACACTTTATACGGACAGTTTTTCCTATAGGAAACTTGTAGTCCATTTCTCTCGGAGAACTCTTATCGATGCCTATTTCAAAGGCTATGGCCTTTTCTATCCAGTCAATATTCCGGCAGAAATAAGGGTTATATTCCGGATTGGAGGGATTTATTGAACCTTTGCTGAGTTCCTTTTTTATCTCGTTAATTCCCGCCTGAGGATTTTTAAGTAAAATATTATTTATCAGGGCAGTAACAACGGGCGCCGCAAAGCTGTTTGCCGGGTTTCCCCAAACAGTATTTCCAGCACTGTCTACGAGCCGGTGGCTGCCGCAGGCAGTTACTTCTATACCATCATAGGGATAGAAATTATACAGATACTGTTCCCCACGCAGCCTGCTACTCCTGTCGCATTTTACACCGACTACATTGGACAGGCACGCCGGATAGCTGATAATATCCCTGTTATTACAGGCTGCGATGATGATTACCCCTTTGTTGCAAACCCTGTTGACACACTCTCTTATCCTGTCAAAATCCTTGTATGCGATGCTTCCCAAGCTCAGATTGATAATCTTTACATCATTTTCAGCACACCATTCCAGCGCTTTTACCAGTTGGCCGGGCTCCGCCTTTTTTGAACGGTCATTTAGTATTTTCACGCTGCTTAACCGGGCCTCGGGAGCATATTTTTTGATAATTGCCGCACAAGTGGTGCCATGACTCGGCTTACACCGGTTATAGGGTTTTCTTTCCGCCAGGACAAGCTCCGGTGTAATTTCAATGTTATGCCGTAACGGCCCGGTAGTATAAAGCTCCTCGTTAATTCCATCATCAATTACTGCTATATTCAAAGAATACCCTCCTATTGGTATTATGATCCTAACGCTCCCCCCGCAAATCAGAGAAGTAGTTTGATTTATTGTGCTATTTGTTATACTGGCTGTTTTTTTAGACTTTTATATAAACAATGGGATTCTGGTTATTTATATGTTCATAGTATTACACTGACACTACCGTTAGCCTCTTGAAGTAAAGCAGCCGTCGCAGGGATGCATTATTTACTGTTGAGGCTGCTGTCATTGCTTGAAGAAGTACTGTTACCATCATCCGATGAATTCGTGCTTCCATTACTGGCGTTTTCATCGCCGTCGAAACATAGGCAGAAGCATGAGCAATAACAAGCACATACACAAAAATATGCTTCTACAGTTTCCTTAGAGGAATTAAGCTTTTTCCCAAGTTTTTTCATTATACCAAACCTCCCAAAATATTTTTTGTACCTATAAAACAGAGAACCGGAATCCCATTATTTTTTCCATGAACGATTGTACGGACATTTATTCTGTGCCACTAGTGTATTGGACGTGTTTTTCAAACCTTCTCAAACTCTATCTTACTTTTAACTATAGCAAGTATATTGTTATATGTATTGAACCTTCCCTCCACAATCGCTTCCTCGGGTATGACAATGTCAAATTCCTTTTCAACAAAATGATGCAGGCATAACAAATCTCTCGCTTTGAACCTGAATCTGAATCCCAGCAGTTCCTTGTCCAGATGATCCTTATTTAGATTTTCCATATCCAGGCCAAACCTGGAAAGGAATATTCCTTTTAGCTTTTTATCTATTGAAACAACATCAAGTTCATCTATCATAGGATACACCTCTCAGCATAGCTTCCCAGTTTATTTATAATATGGTCCCCCATCTTGTCGGCATCCGATCTGTTCAATATATTGAAAACCGGTATGCTCAATCCTGTAAACTTCTTTTTATCATTGATAAGACTTGATTTCAAAATGATATGATCAGGATTACGCCTAAAATCGCTTTTATTATCAAATGCTACATTCGATATGCTATAGCAGTCTACCTCAAGTCCGAGTTTATATCGCATCGAGGTGGAAGTGAGAGTAAAATATTCTTCCACATAATCAGCATAGTATAAGCTCATGACAACCGCATCGGGAGTCAGTGCATTGGATATTTCATAGGCTGTTATGCCAAAACCGTTGGTAAAGTCATTATTGTAAGGCATTACAGCTCCCGGAACACCTATGATTATCACATCCGGGTTCTCTCTTTCTTCGATTTGCTTTACAAATGCATTAAACCGATATACTTTCTCTACTTCCGGTATAGTACAATTCATAAAATGCGGAAAGGAATGAAATCCAAACAACTGGCAGTAATTTCTGCTCCCGATCTGGCTTACCCTATAGCCTTCCTTCAAAAATTTTTCCCTAAGAGACAATTGTATTTCAAACTTACCGGTAAACCCTGCAATTCCAATTACGAAGATCACAGGCGTGTTGATGCTGTGAATCCTGTTCATATCCCCCTCATACGGTGTATCCAATGGCGCTTCTCTATTAAAATGCTTAAAGTATACTCCCTTACTTTTACATAACTCTCCAATTTGATCCGCTACGGCTTTATCCATCTCGATAGCACATAGTAGGTTCTTTCCTGCATCAATGGATTTTAGCATCCTGGAATAAATATATTTATCAAAATCCAATTTCTCCTTTGATTCCGAGAATAGTACCGTATCACAGCTTTCAAGCATTTCTTCGAAATTACTCTTTACAATAATCCCCGTGTTCTCAGCATACACGGCTTCACCGGCGTCTCTTCCGGCCAATCCCCACCCTGAGGGAGAGCAAACCCCGGCAATCTCATAGCCTTTCATTAATTCTGCATGCCGTATCACAGGTGCAAACTCAATGTCGTAAGGATAAACCAATAATTTCTCTTTTCTTTCCATGTTATCCCTCCCTTATAAAATACCCTAACGGGCAATCGCCACTTAACTTCAAAAGGTATATCCCAGTTCCTTTAAAACCGCGTAATCCTTAAGATTGCTTTCATAAATATTCCTTGACATTCTGCAGTGGCCTCTTTTCAATTCTGCCGACAGCTCCTTCACATTGTCCGCCATGGTAGCGCATAGCCTGCACCCCCTTATTGCCCAGCAGTTTTTACATTCACTTTCCGTCAGCTTTCCTATGTTTAGTAAAACTCTGGCTTTGTCAATATCGAATCCGGTATCGATATGGCCGATTTTCATAACCTCCGAGGTTTCACTGCACCTTTCACAGGGAAACATATTGCCGTTTATATCGATAAAAAGCCGCTGTCCCCCGGGCACACAAGGTCCTCCATGGTGCACTGTTTCCGGAAGTCTATAGGATGGGACAAAGTCATCGACAAAGGCTTGAAAAATATAGAATTCGCGCTCGGATATAGGAGATACATACTGCTTATCCAACTTGCCCAACTTATTCAAGTACATTTTATAGGTTTCATAACTTCTTTTTATCACATAATCTTCGGTAAAATTAAGACCCTCATTGGAGAACTTTGTATCGATAACAGTGGAGGACAATCTGGCCCCTTTTACAGCATCAAACCCCATATAAAAATCATTGGTGCTGCAGAAATCGGCTTCCGGGTCGATGACGATATTAAAGGCGACTTTTGCGATATATTCGGGATATTTCAGTTTTAAACGTTCAATTCTTTCCATTATGGTGTCAAAGGTACCGCACCCGTTCACTGCAAACCTTCGATTCCTGTCATGGTTTTCCCTGGGACCATCCAGGCTGATCACTAACATAACATTATTCTCCTGAAGAAATTCTACCTTTTCTTCGTCTAACAAGGTTCCATTTGTCGTCATGGAGTACGTGAGGTTTTTCCCCTCCGCTTTATCATTGGCATAGGCCACACATTTTTTAATCAATTCAAACTCCAGGAGCGGTTCTCCACCGTAAAACCCGATATTGATCTGCCGTAAATCCTTTGAATGGTTGATTAAGAAGTCTATGCTCTTTTTCGCTATGTCAAAGCTCATGGCATTATTGGCGTGCTGCCGCTGGGATACTCCATCATTGTTGGAATACGGGCAGTACCTGCATCGCAGGTTGCACGCCTGGGTGATCTGGAGGGTAATTTTAGGAACACTTCCGTCCAGTATGGACTCCAGCATATCATCCTTGGGATGCCGTATTTCTGATGACCGGAAGGAAGATAAAAAACCGTCTTCCTTCAATCCGTCAATGATACTTTTTTCCTCCGACTCCCATGCGGCAGCGGCTGCTTCTCCCACGGACTGTTCCTTTGACAAAGCCTCATATACCGGCTTTTGTGTCTTTATGATCCGATTCCTGTTAACATCAAATATGTAATACCCTAAAGGTGTATTGAAAAGGTAGATCAACGGTTTTTCCCAACGCATAGTTTCCCTCCAACTACAGATTTTCGTCTAATAAGGTTTTTGTCCAAGCCTGCTGGTAAAGAATTGAAGCTTACCCGTTTCAGAATTCGGCACCAAATGATCCTTGAATTCAATCTGCCATTCCATCGTATTCAGTCCCAGCTTCATCATCTCTTTTATAAATTCATTAGCGACAGTCTCCTTCCAACCCGAAAAGCGGTCTTCCAGGACAAGATGGGCCGTAAACCTGTTGCTGCTTTCCTGAATAATTTGAAATTGAAGCACCGGATACCCCAACCGAATGTTGATGCTTTCTATGGAGTATACAAAGAGGTAGGAGTTGATGGGCTCCCTGCCCTCTACAAGCACATTCTCGTTCAGGCGGCCTGCCGAAACCTCCATTACGGGATTTTTGTTACCGCAGCCGCATTTTTCGGGAGGATACAGCTTTACCCTGTCTCCCAACTGATAACGTATAAAGGGCATCGCTCTGTTGTAAAGGCTGGTTATATAGATTTCGCCTTCTTCTCCGTAGGCCGCAGGACTGCCGTCTCTTAAAACCTCTATGGCCACGTTGTCGGAAAGGCAGTGCATATGTCCGTTCCTGCATTCCATGGCAATACCGTTTGCCTCCATGCATCCATACATGTTAGCCACCGGGACAGCAAAGGTTTTACTGATTTCCTTCCTGTAATGATCAAATAAGTATTCACCCGTCAGTTCAATGTACCGCAAGGATTTTGGTTTTTCCAATCCGTTTTTCGATACGAATACCGAAAGTAAATAGGCGACGCTTGGCTGCATATAAAACCAGTCCGGGTCGAATGCCATCAATTCCTTATAAAACTTTTCCAGGTGTGCATCGTCAAGAATCAGCTTACTAAAGGAAAGCTGGCGTCCATCCCCCGACAGGTAAGATTCCGGTATCTGCTCCACCAGCCGGTTGTTCCGGTAAAACGTGGAATGGAAGCTGCAATACTTTGAGGAAGCGTCGATCCCATAAGTCCTGCTGCGGAGCTTCCATAAATAGAACAAGGATTTAATGCTGTCCTGCTTGTCCCAGTATATCTTTAAAATTTTACCGGTAGACCCTGAGGTCCTTTGATGGATCAAGTCGTTATTCTTAGGAAAATACATGTACTCCGGTGCAAGAAACTCCCCCGGATTTTTCTGCAACTGGCTTTTCGTCAATACCGGTACTCTTTCCAGATCCTTTCTGTTTTTGATTTCATCCGGTAAAATACGATTTTGATCAAATATTTTTTTATAGTGCGAAACATGATGATAGGCATAATTTATTAATTCCTGCAGACGTGATTCATCCATAGTGAAACCCTCGCTTTTTTATATGCTAAGCTTATTCATGATACTTTCCTTCAACCGTCCGTACTTACTGATAACATCAACAACCAGTTCTTCATCCTCAAACCGGATTTCAAAAGCCTTTTCCGTATCCGACAGGAGTTTTATCAAGGATATGGAATCATATCCGAGGTCAGCGATGAGATCCGTTTCTGCAACGATGCTTTCTGCAGGCAGCTTTACTTTTGCACCCTCGAGAATAATTTCTTTCAGCCTTTCTTCAGTAAATTGCATTTTTACATCCCCCTTATGTTTTTTGTGTATAACTGCTATTTATCTTTTTACCTTACCTGTCACTGTCTTTGGAAGCTCCTTTACAAAGTAAATCCGGTGAGGTACTTTGTAAGCAGCTATTTTTTTTGCACAGAAATTGATAAGCTCGTCTTGGCCAATCCAGCCTGCCCCCGCTTCCGTAACAACCTTTGCCACCGGTACTTGTCCGAACTCTTCGTTTTCTTCGCCCATCACACAGACTTCCCTCACGTACTCATGGGTCATAAGAATCTCTTCCAGTTCTTCCGGATAAATATTCATGCCACCGCTTATAATGACATTCCTTTTTCTTCCGACGATATAAATATATCCTTCGGCATCATGGAACCCCAGATCCCCTGTATGCAGCCAGCCTTGCCGCAGTACCTTTGCGGTTTCCTCCGGCCTGTTGTAGTATCCGGACATTACATTATCGCCTTTAACGATAACTTCCCCCTCCGTCCCTACAGACACGTCCCGCCCTTCTTCATCAACGATTCTCACCTGTACTCCAGGTATGGGCTTGCCAACCGACCCGATCCTGGTAAAAGCGTCCTGGGGTAAAAGGTGCGTAATCCGGGTGGAAGCCTCCGTCTGACCGTACATATGGGCAAATTCTATTTCCGGAAAGCCCTCCAGCAGCTTCCGTATTTTTTCTACCGGCGTCTTTGCGCCTCCGAAGCAAATAAGCTGTAAGGAAGATATGTCGTAGTTGTTTCTATTTTTAAAATCCACTATCGTATACATCAGGGATGGAACCCCTGTAAAGTTCGTAATTTTTTCCACATCTACAAGCTTAAAAAAGAGGCTCGGCAGAAATACCGAATTCATAATGACGATAGATGCTCCGAGGTAAAGATGGGTTAAAAGCTGGGAAGTATTGGCCGATGCCATGCAGAGGGGAAGTGAAATCAGCGTTTTATCTTCTTCCGTAAGCTCCAAGGATTCAATGATTGATTTTGCATTTTCAATAAGGTTTTTATGGCTTAGCATAACCCGCTTTGGATTACTTGTGGTACCGGAAGTATGAAGCAGCAGAGCAGTGGCGTTTTCATCCTCTATGCAGGATTCCTGCCTGTGTAGTAAAGTATCCTCTCCAACTGCAGCCTCGCCGATGGATTCAAAATCTACGGTATCTATATTAAGTATGGAGACTGTACACTTCATACCCTCAAGGTATGTTTTTAGGCGCTCCATGTAATGGCTGTTGGAAATTATCAAACCGAGCTCGCAATACTTGATTACGCTCTCCAACTCAGTCTCTTTTGATTGGCTATGGATCGGCACGATGGTTTTACCTGCAAAGGTTATTGCAAAATAGGCAATAACATATTGAATTGAATTAGGGAGAAAAATTCCTATATTCCGGCCTGCATGCGTATATTGGTTAATAGCTGCACCGCAACGAAGGGCATACCTATGGAGCTCACCATAACTTATATCGGCACTTCCGCATCTTATTGCAGTTTTGGACAAATGCTTCCTGGATACGATTATATCCCTGAGCAACATATAACCCCCCACTTTCAAATGTGGATACCTGCACTTTAAAAGCCTTTCTAGGACCCTATATAAATGTATTCAGTGAATTTAGCGAAATAAATTTTGAAGCTAGAAAAATTAAGCAACATCAAAGAGGTGTTGTCTGTGATATTCATATCTTTTTACACATTTACTTAAAACTACCTGAATTTTCAAATTTGTTATAATATTACCATAATGCTTTACAAATTTCAATACTTTTTGTGAAAATTGCCATTTTTTAATCCTATTAACTGCAAATCTCTTCCCTTTCGCTATTCTGCCCCCTCCCTGCACCTTGGCAACGTGCATAAAGAGCCCCGGCACCTGCTGACAGGTACTCTGGGGCTCCTTATAAATCGGCAATACAGTTAAAGACCAACTTTACTACACTTTACTTTGTCATAGCTTGTGCTTTTTGAGAAGTCGGATATAGTTCCGGTTCTATCACGCCTGATTCCAACTATTTTATGCCGATGCTTTTGTGGCAAAAGCATTGACCTTACCTCTCCTGTCCGTTTGCACTCCTGGGTTCTCCAGCCAGCCTCCTTATGCGTACGGTTTTTGTTTGTCCATAAACAATATAATCATCTCAGTCCGCCAATTGCACCAGAACCGTTGGATCTTTTATTTTGCTGTCCTCGGCCAGATAAACAATCTTTGAAATTATTTCCGCAGTTTTGGGGTCGTCATCAACAAATGGAAGGAAGATCCGGCCTCGATGCTGTGAATGCACAGGTAATATATTCACAGCGCCTCTTGCCATTTTATGAGTGACACCGCTGCCGAGATGTACGGTATATTGCCCAAGAGAACCCTTAATAAATGCATGCGCACCTTTCAGTTCAACATTGGTAAGTTTAAGCAGCCTTAGCATTTCAGCAATGATTACAGTTCTCATTTCCATCGTTGACAGGCTTGCCTCTGGATCAACGCCTCCTACATGCGCCACACCAACCACTAAATCAACATCGCGCATAATCTCTGAAAAGATTACCCCCGGGACATCGGTAAAAGGCACTGCCTTTCCAGTTTTCCTGTCTAAAAACTCAATCCCTTCAAGGGTCGGCGCCTCCACGTCAGCAGGAGAAAACCAATCTGCCATTGCATAAATTTGGGCAATGACGTTTTCCTTGTAATATACTTTTTGAAAACCTTCATTATAGCCTACGGTCCATCCCCTACTCTTCAGTAATGCAGCCGCCTTTTTAGGCTGTATCTGATGTCCGTCATACCTGCGGGATAGCGTGCGTGCCTCTAGTTCGTCAGCATTGGGTCTGTACAGCTCTCTGAACACCTGTTTAAAAGGCTGTACAATCCTGCGGTCATAAATATCCCTCTGGAAGGCTGCCCATTCTCCGCTTTCATAGAGATGAACCGGATGGGCAATAATGCATTTATCCTGCGGCTGTATATCAAATCTCCGGTTCTGAGTATTCACAAGTGCATTGTCCTTGAAAAAGCCCAGGTAGTGCTCATTTTTGAAAACAAGGTTTTGAATAAGCGGAAAAACAACCGGATTTTTGGAAAGGTTTTGAAGCTCATCGGTAGTGAACTCATCACCTGATTCCATCGCTTTTTCCAATATCACACGCGCTCGTGCATACTGATCCTTTAGCGATTTCTGGACCGATTTTATTTCCTTAACATACTCATTGTTCCTTAACGCGGAAGGAATATCCCTTAGAAGCTTTCCGTCCTTTATCGCAGCAATGGACGCTCTTCCCAATTCATCAATCGTAATATGCATATCGATATCTCCGATTGATACCGGTTTCAGATACTGTTCAATCGAACGAATTTTTTCCGTCTCCATATACCATGTGAATCTGGCAACATCTGAGAAACCAGCGTTCCTTGCTAAGTTCTCAAGAGAAATTGAAACTGCTTTTGCTTCACTTTCACGCCTCTGGGCACCAAACTTCCTGCTTTCCTTCAAAAAGCCGTGAAGAAGTTCGTACCTGTGCAGTGTATTATTTTTATCCGTATCAAGCGGGATTAATCCGTAGCATAGCACATAATCCTTATTGCGTTTTTCACTTATTGCTTTCTCAGCCCGTTTTATATCAATCCTTCCCAACGCCGCATCTGCAAAAAGCTGGGCACGTTTATGCAGGCCTCCACCGGCAATATATTTTGCACTGTCATAGACTATTTTGAAACGTTTTTCCCCCAGTGTTGAGTAGGCCTCAGTAAACCAATGAATATCGAATGCTCCGTTTTTGAAGTCCTGTGGTGAGACAGGTGAAAAGCGGGCTACGATTGCCTCCTTATCCCGTGAAAAGGTTTCATTTACATGAGCATGGAAATACCAGCATACAGATTTAAGTCCTGGCCAGTTCAAATATCTTTCCACAATATCAAGCCATTGCGGGGAATACATGGCTGCGTCAATCAACTGTTTTTCTGTTACCTTTCTATTTTTCAACAGCTCACGCAATGTGTTCTCATCTTCACCGTCACTCGGATAGCAGCATTTCAGAAGGTGGCTGAAAATCTGCTTCTTCGTGCTGTCATCACCCACAAAGTTATATCCACGCACATAAGTATCTTTTTCAGCTCCAACCAGTATATCTACAAAAAAGCGAGTACCCGAGCATTTATATATTTTTGAAGCAAGATGGCTAACCTCTGTCGTCATATCCCCTCGTTGCAGCTCAATACTAACAATCCGGTCCACAACCCTTTTGCACACTTCATTAAGCTTTCGGCAAGAGGAAATGCTTTTGTGGCTACGTAGTTCTGCATTTGTCAAACTCTGTAAATTCTCTGCACTTAACGGCCTGCCGCAGAGCTCAGCATACAATTCATTCTCATCGACCATTCCCAGGGTGAATGCCTTTTCAAAATCTTCCAGTAAAAGACTCGCACGCGACTTATATCCCGAAGCTTTATAGAAAGCATACCTTACGTTAAAGCTTTCCTTAAAGCTCTGATCATCATAAACACTTGCTCTCATCTCTTGATACCAGAACGATATCTCTTTTGCATCAACCAGGCAAGATTTGTAGCTTCCATAATAATAACCAGCCCCTTCTCTCTTTTGATACTCCTCGGTATAGCGTCTGATAGGAGTTTTGCAATAAATGTAACAGGACATACGATGGCATATTGAAAACACCTCAGATTTCGGATATTCCTTTAGCAAAGCACTAAGAATGGTATAAATATGAGGTGCAAACGATAAGTTCTTAATAGCATTGTCAAATTCCTTACGTACTTTAGGGAACAATTCTGAAATCAGTGCATCATACCACTCTTGATTCCCCAAATAATAGGAGTGCTGATTTACATTATAGTAAAATAATATCTCAATCAGCTTTTGCGCTGTAAGTTTATGCTCTTTTGCCGCCTCTCTCCACACCTCCGGCAGCGGATAATCATCAATCGTGAAGGCGGAATCTCTGCCGGTACGGGTACCAACAGCTCTGATATTGTACTCTCCCCCCAGCACCACCTTCTTAAAAGTACCGTTCCAGTCTTCCACCTCATACTCAAAATCTTTATGTTTATCAATTAAACTGCTCAGTCCCAGCAATATTGCTCTTATTTCCCCAACACTCGAAGACAGAATATCCTTTGAAGAAAATCCTTTCGGATATACGATTACAGGCACAGAAGTTTCAATCTTTGGATTGAATAATCCAAAACCTTCCGCGGCAGAAAATTTAATTCCATCCCTGTTTGTTATTTTTTCCGCCAATACCCTTGTTTTTTGAGAGGTATCAGAATGCAAGGCTGCAATATTCCGGCACACCTGTGATATACTCCCGAATTTTGGGTCGCTTTCAACGATTGATATAATGTCAAGGGCTGCAAGAATTTTGTTCTCAGCTTTGTCATCAAGCAAACGGTTGACGCTTTCCAGCAAGGCATCAGGAGGCTGGGTCAGAAGTATTGAAATCGCATTCTTCCTGAGGTCACCCGATTTATACTGCAATAGGCCTTCGATTATTTTGTAATCCTCCTGGGAAAGATTGAGCTTTTGAACGATTTTTACTGCAGCAGAACGGACATAAGAACTTTTATCGCCCATGAATTCAATAATGGCTGTCTTTTGTTTGTCTGTTTTCGGAGTACTTAAAAAAGCATAAACGAACTCACCGCGGGTCGCAGCATCCATTTTACTCCTGTAATCCAGCATCAAATCCACTCTACTGTCTGACGCATCATCGGCAAAGGTCAGCAGCATTTTAACGATGATTTCATCATACGTGACCATCGCCTGCCACCACGGAAAAACACTCTCCTTGAAAACCATTTCCTTCTTCGGCATATTGTCGAGCATATCCTTAAGTTTGTAAAACAGTTCCTCGGAGCTGGGGATGCCCTCCATTCTCTTATATTTGACCAGCGTGCCCCTGCATTCGGGTCTGATGGATGCGCGATCCGCGTCGGAATAAAGATTATCCAGGACCCAACATTTCACCTCATAATCCGTATCATCCATAAGGGGTACGGCTAGTCTGTGCTGCAATCTAGGGAATTGAGTCTGCTTTAAAAAGCAGAGGGCTACCATTCTTTTATATTTTTCATTGGAATACAAAAGAGTTTTCATCTTACTCTCAGTTGACATTACTTCATCAAAGGCCACGGACCAAAGACCCATAAAGATAAGCATGGCATCGCTGCTCTCCAAACACTCCTCTACATAACTGCTTTCCGTCAGACACCTGTACCCTGTTTCAAGGCACTTTTTAATAACAGCAGGTTTCTGTGCTGATATAAAAAGTCCTGTCCAAACATCAAGTGCACGAACTGCAGACGAGAATCTGGTGAGATCATTATCAAGAATAATTTTTAGAATATACAGGAAGCCTTCCCTTGAGCCTTCGTCCATACACTCGACAATCGTCTGTCTAAGGCCTTCCTGCAGCTTAGCCGCAAGTAGAAGGTCACCTACCCACTTGTGTGCTTTGCTGTTATGACTCATTAAGAGTCCTTTTAAGATTTCACGTGTAACAAGCCCTGTATTGTTATCTCCATAAATAATTTCATATATCCGATTCGCCACAGCTTCATTGCCCTCGTCCAACTCGAGTGCAAACAGATCCGGAATAACCGGATTGTATGCAAATGTGGTATCCTTTTGAGAAAAGTACTTATCATAGGAAAAGTCATTTGCTACCAAATGGATCATCGCACCCAGCTTTGATACTGCGGAAGAAAGATACATCACATCATACGCTTTCGTTCGGAATGAACGCCTTTCAAGGCCTGATGAATATATATAGTCTGTGCTCCTGTCCCATATTTTTTTGAACTTCTCCGCCCATTCCTTGCCTAAAAGCGTTACTAAAACTTTATACTCGGATCCGGAAAAAATACTGGATATTCTATCAGTACCTTCTGTCCACAATGTACGATAGAGGTCATTTTGCCTTTTATTACCCTCATAATAGCCATATCCCTCTGTTTTAAAACAATCTAAGACCGTATTTAAAATGTCTTTGTTTTTTCCAAAGGATAAAATCGATTTTGCAGCTATTTTTGATAAATACTTTTGTACTGCTTCATTTTTAGTAGTATAGTACATGAATCACACCTCACCAAATTCTTCCTGCAAGCATGGTAAACCGGATAAAAGTCAGCACATCGCCTTCTTTGATTGAAAGCGGTTCATCAAGAAATGATACCTCATCTTCACTAATAAAAACTCTGTAGATACCATCTTCAAAGGCAAGAATTGCAGTTTCGATTGCCTTTTTGACATCAGCTTTGGTATCTTGTCTCAGTTCTCCAAAGTCAACCTTTCCGATTTCAGCTTGACTCTCTATATCTTCATTCGAAAGATATTTTATGATCAAAGGTTCAACAGCTTTATGATTGTATTCGTTCACATTGATTCGCACAATCTGTGCAATAAACTCCCTTAAGGTTGATGGAACACTTTCCAGAACTAATTCCTTTTTCGTTATGTAATCTTTACGTTTGCCTGCCTGCTTCACGGAAACATATACTTTCATCGTAGTCACCTCACAACTGCCCTTTACGCTATTTAGGTAGTTATAATTATAACAATTATTTCAAGTTAAATAAACCCTTTAGCCGGTATGCTTATACTGGAAGTAACTAGAAATCCGTGAGGCTTGCAGCACGGAATGCTCTCGTTTTCCTGACCCGGCATCACAACATTGTACTAAGGTGTGTTTGCACTGCGCAAGGGTTTGTCGAGCTTTTACATTTCTTCCATCGCTTAAAATCCCACCTTCAAATTTCAATACTTTTTGTACAAATTTCTAATTTTAAATTCTGCAATTCACAATTTCTCTCTACAGTATTTTGCAACACTCCAACACCTTAAAAAAGTTTCAAAAAAGCTCCAGGCACCTACTGGTAGGTACTCTGGAGCTTTTCATAACGCGGGTAAGGCATGTTTAAAAAATCAACGTTTTACATCGGTGTTTATGAAGTATAAACCACAATTGATCATTGAATACCAAATACCCTGAATTCATTTATACTTGCCCAGGTAGTCGTATCATTATAGCAGCCGGTTACAGTCAGTTTAACATACCTCGCATTGATTCCAGTAAATGTATCGGCAAGCACTGCACCACCGGTTGTATTACCGGTCCTGTCCACCACCTGCGTGTAATTTATACCGTCCGTCGAAACCTCTACTTTATATCTATAGGCCCGGTCCAGATAGGGGGCAACTTCTGTTTTATTCACATTGTATATAGCTCCCAAATCTACCTGTATCGATTGCGGAAAGGTCTGGGCAGACCAGCGTGTGACCGTGTTTCCATCCACCGCATGAGTTGCTTCATTCCCTATCTGTTCACCGGAAAATGTCACATTCTTATTCAGCGCAAGATTTCCCGGCTGCTCAGGTACTGTTCCTGCTAGCGGAGATTTGCCTTCCCCTTTCCAGCTTGCCAATGTGCTCCAGACAGAGCCGTTTTGCTGTGCTGCAGGTGCAATGTTGTCTACGGCAGTTTGCCCAAGCCTGTCTTTAAGCTGCTGCAAATACAAACTTCTGGGTATCACAGGGGTTCCCCAGGATTCATATAGTCCTGCCCCATTTTGCGTCTGTGCTTTACATCCTATTCCGAAATTTTTAGCGCCTATAGGGCTGTCGACCCTAATATCATTCTTACTTGTACTGGTGAAGTTTTTATTTTCACAATTCCATAATACAGTCTGTGCCCCCGACCAACCATGACCGGTTCCCGACGCACCACGGTTCCATACCCGTATTTCTCCTGCCTGTATATTATCAAACAGCAGTCCTGTCGCATAGCGATGGTGAGGCCCTACATCGTCATAGCACGTTTCTCCATAAGAATCGATAAAGGCATTGGGCCCTGGAACTCTAGAGCCTGTGACATAATCGTGCCTGCCATCCTTGGTATAGCATCGTTGAATCAGGTTCAAGCTTGAGGCTCCTTCGATACAGAAGGAGTATCTGCGTCCGCCGGTAATCTGTGATTTTGCATCCTTCATTGCACAGTCCTGAACAGTAACACGCCTTACACCATCAACCAAACGTACACAGGAATACCCAAAATACACAGCAGTTACATCACGTACCCAGGAGTCTTCCACATATTTCATACGGATGGCAGACCAGCCGTGGTTTTCGTCCGTATCGTTGGCATAGACAGACTCGAAGCGGATGTTTTCAACACCACACTGGCTGATACGTCCGGCAGCGGTATATTTTAAGACGCTTCCTCCACCGTATTTTGTTTCCATTGCTTGAACAATCGGGACATCAATGGTGATTTGGTTCCCGCTGATGGCAGTAATTTTCCGTTCATATCCTACCTGGTACGCATCTGCGGTCCAGCCATACTGCGCCATATTAAGATCATTGATCCATGTATCATTTGGCGTGCGCAGTACAATAATACAATCTCCTACGCTGTAGCCCGAAGCAGAGGCGATGGTAAAGCTTTTCGTCCCTGTCGGTACATAGGAGGTGGTGATGGCCTGGCGTGTGCCCGCAACTTCATTCCATGCTGCGGTTGAGCTTCCGGTAATGGTAAGGAAATCATTCTGGACAGCAGCCGTATCAACTACTCTGGTACCGTTTGTACCCTGCCCGGCGCCTTTCAGTACAACACCACTGGTTTTTATGGTTAAGGGACCATTAACATTGTAGGTACCCGCATTCAGGTAAACTGCACCCCTGAAGCCGTTTGCATCGGGAGTAAGACCTGAGACGTAATCAATCGCACTTTGAATATGGGTCGTGTTATCGCCGGATACAGGGCTTATGCTTTTCTTAACAGGTACATTCGGCAGTGCTACTCCACCGCCCATATATCCACAGTACGAGAAATCCGGGATCGTATTCACCGCGTTAGTCTGCCCTTGATTTGCATAGGGCGTATAAACCAATTTTCCTCCCGACAGATACACCAATGAGCTTGCAGCAGAATATGCAGCATTTGTCATAAGCAGGCAAAGGGTCGTCACTACTGCAATAAATGCAGCTTTTTTACTCAATAATCTCATATTTTTACCTCCTGAAATATTTTTATTTGGATAATCTCTCTGGTAATGCATATCCGTTTTTGGGAGTTAGGATGTATTCATGGAAAACACCTCGCTTTTCGATTTATAACTAAAAGGAACCGCTTTACCCTTAAGAAAAGCAGTTCAAATATAAGATCGTACTGGAAAACACGCGATGAATATATGAACAAAGCAAGGTAAAATAATAGATTATACTATGTAAGTTTCTCTATTTGTTTGCAGGGTGTCTTACAAGTAATTCGCAGTAAATAGAATAAGGGGTTTCCTCTCTTGCTATCTTAGCACAACACCAACATCCATATGTTACAATAAATCCCACATTGTGTATATGGATATTTTTTTAACTAATCATCCGTTTTTAATTTACATGAATTTGTTCATTTGCGGCGGTAAATGTTTTTTCCATTATACTCTTTCTTATTCTTTCCGCAATAGCCTTTGCAGTTCCAATATCCGTATCTGGAAGACATATCATGAATTCTTCTCCGCCGAATCCTGCTATCCAATCCTTTCCATTGCGGACATGTTTTTTCGATTCATCGGAAAACTCCCGTAATATCTGATCTCCTGCAGCATGCCCATACCTATTATTAATGACTTTAAAGAAGTCCAAATCTGCAAATATAATGGATAAGGGTTCATCAAGACAAATAGGGACGGATCTGACTTGCGCAAGTCAGATCCGTCCCTATTTGCCTATTACATATTTTACTCTTTAATAAAAACTTTTATTTCACATACTGTGAAATAGGCACGTTAATTCCCTTTACACCCTGGGATACCAGTCTAGCCATCTGGTAAGCTCCTTTATCATTAAAGTGGAGGACATCATTTGGCATATACAAAGCCAATGCAGCATTATAGCCTATGGAGTTCAAATAGCTGAGGGCATCGGTTTGTAAATCGATGATTTTTGTATTTGTTTCCGCTGCCACCTGCTTCATTGCAGTACAATAATCCGGGAAATCGTTTTGAAATACGCCATTGACATAGTCGAACCTTGGGGTCGGTGTAATCAATACCGGAATGGCATTCTTTGAGCGGGCACCGGTAATGTACTGTTTCAAGTATTCCTTAAAGGTAGTATAAGGTTCTGTATAGCGGGTAGGATCACTCTTGTACCTGTCATTGATTCCCCATTGGCAAAAAAGATAATCGTTGGGCTGGATTACATTTAGAATTTCAGTTAATCTGCCTTCATCAATAAAGGACTTTGAACTTCTTCCGCCAATTGCCTTGTTAACAAATACAACATCGGTAGTGAAAAACTCCGGTATGCGTTGACCCCAGCCTTGCTGCGGAGCCTGACTTACAGTATATGTCTGGACGGTAGAATCGCCGGCCAGATATACGGTGGGCTTTGCTGTGGTTGTAACCGTACCCAACACCCTGAATTCGAAGATACTTGCCCATGTACTGGTATTGGGCAAGCCGGTCACGGTAATCCGCACATACCTTGCAGTTGCAGTGAAATTATCAGTTTGTGTTTGTGCGGTACTGGTGTTTCCGGTTTTATCCACCTTTGTCGTCCAGGTGCTGTTATCGGTTGAAACTTCTACCTTGTACTTATACACAACACCGCTTTTCTCCCACATGACTTCCGTGCCGGTAATGCTGGCAGGCCCTCCCAGGTCTACCGCCAACCAGTGGTTGGCATAGTTATTGGCGGCACACCAGCGGGTTGTGGTACTGCCATCAACAGCATTTGCTGCTGGATTCCCTGATTGGGCACTATCCGTAGTTACCGTCTTATTAAGGGCAATATTGGTGGATGCTGCATGAACCGCCGGAACTGTAAAACTAATGGTTAATAAAGAAATTATCACTAAAAACAATATGCTTAGTTTCATCCTTTTTATCATACTCTCTGCCTCCTTATTTATTAGGAATTACTATTTAACATACTGAGAAATCGGAATATTGATCTCCTTCACCCCTTGGGATACCAACCCTGCAACTTTATATGCGCCGGTTTCCGTAAAATGTGTATAGTCGGTGCCGTTGGAAGAAACCATATAGAAAGGATATACAGCGTTATATCCTAAAGAAGTCCAGGAAGTAAGACTCTTTGTCATCAAATCGATGCATTGGGTACCGGTTTCAGCAGCAACTTCCTTCATTGCCGTACAGTATGCCGGGAAATCATTGATAAATACACCGTTTGAATAATGCAATCTTGCTACGGGTGTAATCAATACCGGTGTGGCCCCTTTGGCGCGTGCACCATCTATATATTTTTTAAGGTATACTTTATAAGCAGCAGGATCGGCATAACGGTCGGGATTGCTGGAATCTGCATCATTATGTCCCATCTGGACAAACAGATAATCATTCTTATGCAACAAAGCTATAATTTCATCCAGACGTCCCTGAACATAAAAGGATTTTGAGCTTCTCCCGCCTATGGCCTTGTTAACGAAGGAAACACTTGTGGTAAAATATTCGGGTATACGCTTGCCCCAACCTTGCTGCGGAGCATAACTCGAAGAATAGCTTTGTACGGTTGAGTCTCCGGCAATATATACGGTGGGCTGGGAAGGTGTAGCGGCTGTATTGATTTCAATGGCATTGATACGGACAATGCTTGCAGCAAAATCGAGAGTCAGCTGTCCATCGGAAACCGTCACGTTAAAGATCTTCTCAATAAAGTTTCCTGCGGAAGCACTGGCATTACTGATAACCGTGGTGCCTTCCGCTTTTACACTGGTTAAAGCGGATGACGCTATATTATCCCCGGAAATGATTCTTACTGTATAGCTTCCGTTAGGTACATCCGCCTTGAAGGTACATGCCGAACCACAGAGTACAAAGTCCTGGCGAACATAGTCAGGAGCTCCTCTATCACGGGAATCAAAACCGGTAGTGCTTGTAAAACCATACCCAAGAGACGAGCTATAGACCGTAGAGGGAGTTATCTGGGTATAATTACTTCCTACAGAACTTGAGGCAGTACCGAAGTCAAATATCCAGTAGGACTTGGCAGCCGCCATAACCTTGGATGTACTTGCGGGAACTACTCCGCAAACAAGTCCCAAAAACAGCATAAAACATAAAATACAACTGATGAGCTTGCTTTTTTTCATAACACTTACCTCCAAAAATGATTAATATTTTTATGTTAACTTTATTTAACATACGATTGTGTAATGATCTCACTAAAAAAAGGCACAATAAATAAACGTATTCCGAATAACTCCTTTAAAGCATAAATGGAAGAACATTCAAAGTACCTTGCTAATAAAAGCACAGCCGCGACCTATCAAATTATAAAGTGGAATAATAAGCGAACTCTTTTAAAGATCGATGTAAAATCAAATTAAGAACAGAAAAAAGTTATTTATAACGACCATTCCTCCAATACACTACTACTTTTACATTAATTATCGGAAGTACTTCATTCCCTCTTCCATTTTTTTGAAAACTATAATACTATTATACCAGTTTTACCCACTAATAAAATGAAGAAAATGTTGTAAAGCATGAGGGTTATGGAAATGAGAAACTATGTAAGCTATACATATCCAGTGGATGAGAACCTGCAAACCCCTATCAGCATTGAAACTATGGGAATTGACTATTTTCAAAACGAATATCGTAAAGAGCTGTGGCGCTTTGATGTCAGCTTTATTGCCTGTGTAATTTCAGGGAGAGGAATATTGCATACTGATTCAGGTATCTATCCGCTCCATAAAGGTGACTTCTTTATCCTATGCAAAAACAACAACTACCATATTTCTGCATCGAAGGATGCCCCCGAGCCCTGGGGCTTCATCCGCTTCAACATTAGAAAGGACTATATCTTACATCTTCTTACCGCGTTTAAGATAGAAAATATTCATATCCTCGAACACTGCGGATTGGAGCCCCTATTTCGAAAGGGTATTGAACTGGCAACGGATGAAACCATGAATTCAGTAGTAAAACAAAAAAGTCTTGCATTACTTTTAACACAGATTCTCATTGAAATATCCTTTATACACCGTGCACGCCGCTTCCCGGTAATCAATACCCCAGAGGATAACGATACAAACAGCAGGCTGATAGAACGCAAGCTGCTGTTTCCCAGTTACGTTCAAAAAGTTAAGGACTATATCGACAAGCATTTGGAAGATAAAATCAACCTTAAGGATTTAAATAGGATCGTTCCTTTAACGCCACGACATATTAATAATATTTTTAAAAAAGAGGTGGGCGTTACTCCTTACAATTACTATATTCTAAAAAGAATTGAATTGTCGAAAAACCTATTGATCCGGACAAACCTGTCGGTCAAGGAAATCGCACAAAAACTAAAATTTGCAGATGAATTTTACTTCTCAAACATATTTAAAAAGAAAACAGGCATGTCTCCACTTAAGTATAAAAAGGAATACAGTTAATGGGATTTTTGTTTCTGCAATTCTCATAGAAGCGCGGGAATGGGCCTGGAGTTTAACCTTCCTACTCAAAAGGGCTGTCTTGTTGATGTCCGGCCTCCTCTGGTGCAGCAATCCTGGATGAAAAATCAGACTACAGCTTTATTATAACTTGAGCAGCCCGTTATGTCTCAAAGCATCCATAATGATCACAGCTTGAAGGCCAGACCACTGAGGCAAATAGGGACGGTCCTCCCCTTACCTAAACTACCTGATTTCTTCCTGCACTCTTTGCCTGATACAATTTCTTATCGGCAAGTTCAATAATTCCGTCCACAGTCAGGCACTCATTCCCGTCACATACAGTATGAACACCAAAGCTGCATGTTACATGAATTTGTTCATTTGCGGCGGTAAATGTTTTTTCCATTACATTCTTCCGGATGCTTTCCGCAATGGCCCTTGCAGTTTCAATATCCGTATCCGGGAGACATATCATAAATTCTTCTCCGCCGAATCTTGCTATCCAGTCCTTTCCACTGCGGACATGGTTTTTCAATTCCTCGGAAAACTCCCGTAATACCTGGTCTCCCCCAGTATGCCCATACCTATCGTTAATAACTTTAAAAAAGTCCAAGTCTGCAAATATAATGGATAAGGGTTCATCATGGATAGAGGAATGCAATAAATCCGCAGGCAATTTTTCATTGATATACCTTCGGTTATACAGATTCGTCAATTCATCCTTCACTGCCGCCTGGTTCATATACTCAATGGTGGAAAGCATTCTTACCTCGCTGCCGGGTTTCCCCTCCCCCAGATACAGACTGTTGGTGGAATCCTTCAACAACTCTACTACAAGTCTTCTGCCATGAACGGATATGGGAATTGCCGTTACCATAAAAACCGAATTCCCTGTATGCTCTATTTTGAAAATAGTATCATCCTCATTATACGCTCTCATAGAGATGCAGTTCTCGCAAATCATCCCCTTTTGCCAGAACTCGTAGCAGATAAGGTCCATTTGAGATAATTCGCTTTCCTTTACTTCGAGTACTTTTTTACTCACCGGATTGACAACTCTCATGGTATGATATATTTTTTCAAATAATTGAAGCTTGTTCAGTACAATATCAAACTCACCCATCCATTTATCTCCCAACACAATTTTACCCTAAGAATCTATAATCATTGTTTCAATATATACATAGTATACACATTATGTCATAAAATGTAAATCATTCACGGTAAAGACTTGAAATGACTCTATTATAGTGAAAAAACTGTAATAAAATAAAGGACTCCGACAGAGGAGCCCTTACGCACCTTGTCAAAGTCCTTTACCTCGCGTAAAACTTATAACTCTTAAATCCTTTACAGTTCCATTCTCAAAAACGGCCTGTTCTTACTTTGTAATAAGTTTCAATTCAACGGGAATGGATTTTTCAACCTTTTCACCTTTTATCACCTTATCTGCATTCTCAATTCCCAGTGAACCGATCAATTCCGGCTGTTGTGCCACAGTGGCTGCCATGGTACCGCTTTGCACCGCCTTCACTGCATCATCTACGGCATCAAAACCCACAACAATCACATTACTGCGTTTTGCAGCTTCAATGGCTTTCACTGCCCCCAAAGCCATTTCATCATTATGAGCAAATACTGCATTAATCTCGGGCTGCGCCTGCAAAATGTTTTCCATTACGGACAAGCCCTTTGCCCTGTCAAAATCTGCGGCTTGCTGAGCAACTACCTTGATGTCCTTATTGGCTGCAATACCGGTATTGAAACCCTTACCTCTGTCTCTGGCTGCGGATGTTCCTGCGATTCCCTGTAATTCCACCACTTTGCCCTTACCGTTCAGCTGCTTGGCAATGAAGTCTGCAGCCATTTTTCCGCCGGCAATATTGTCGGAGGCAATGTGAGCCACTACTTCTCCGCCATTGGATGCACGGTCCAGCGTAATGACCGGTATTTTCTTGTTGTTTGCTGCTTTAACCGCATTTACGACTGCATCACTATCGGTAGGATTTATAAGGAGCAAATCCACCTTCTTTGAAATTAAGTCTTCGATATTGGAAGCCTCTTTTGTGGAATCATTCTGTGAATCAACAGCGATCAAGTTATATCCCAGTTCCTTTGCCTTTTTCTCTGCTCCGTTCTTAAGGGCTACAAAGAAGGGATTGTTTAACGTTGAAACGACCAGCCCGATACTTTTTGTTCCCTGTTTTGCTGTAGCCTCCGGTTGTTTTTGTGTATCCGTTCCCTGCTTTGCTGCACAGCCGCTGAATAAAGATACTACCAATAAGCCACTAACTGCTAATGAAACAATTCTCTTCACACTCTTCATAAAACTTTCCTCCTAAAAATTTAAATTAAATATAGTAGAATGTATTACCGGTTAAACAGGTACCCTCAATCCGCTATCACCCCCAGTACGAATACATCGAAATCCGGCCCTACTTATCGTTGTTGTCAAGAAGAATTGCGATCAGGATTACCACCCCCTTGACGATGGCCTGGTAAAACGGCGAAACATTCAATAAATTTAATCCGTTATTTAGAATTCCGATGATGAGAGCACCGATGATGGTTCCGCCAATTCCTCCCTGGCCCCCGGAAAGGCTTGTCCCTCCAAGAACCACCGCTGCAATGGCATCCAATTCTGCACCTTGCCCTGCGGTTGGCTGCGCCGAGTTCAGTCGTGATGTGATGATAATACCGCTTAAGGCGGCTAATAAACCGGATATACTGTAGACGATAACTTTTATTTTCTTTGTATTAATACCCGAAAGCCTTGATGCTTCTTCATTCCCACCAATCGAATATATATATCTTCCGAGTTTGAACTGCGTCAATATATAGTAGGCCAAACCAAAAACGATAACCGTAAGGATGACAGGTACAGGGAAAATCCATATATAGCCATTCCCGATCCAGTAAAAGGAATCCCCAAGTCTTGAGATAGGCTCTCCATGGGTATATACCATGGTCGCACCTCTAACAATGGTCATCATAGCAAGGGTTGCGATAAACGGCGGAACCTTTCCTCTCGTTACCAAAAGACCATTGACGACCCCGGCAAGTGCTCCTATGAGTAGGCCGATGGTGATGGCAACAGGCGCCGGTATCCCTGCCGTGAGCAAGGTCGCTGTTACGGCACTGGAGAAAGCAAATATGGACCCGACCGACAGATCGATTCCACCTGTCAAAATTACGAAGGTCATGCCGATGGCAATAATGGCATTAATGGATGTTTGCCGTAAAACGTTGGTCAAGTTTGCCACCGATAAGAATCTGGGTGACAGAATACTTAAAAGTATTACCAGTGCTAACAAGCCTACAATGGTTTTTAATTTGCTCAGTGATTGCTTAACGATACTATTGTTCATTTTTTGTTCCCCCCATTAACCCTACCGCACACTTCATTATCTTTTTCTGATCCGCTTCATCGTGTGTAAATTCTCCACTAATACGCCCTTCATGCATTACCAGGATCCGATCACTAATACCCATGACTTCCGGCATTTCGGAGGATATTACGATGATGGCTACTCCCGATGCTTTTAATTTATTGATTAATTCATAAATCTCAATTTTCGCTCCGACATCGACGCCCCTTGTAGGCTCATCCAGAATGAGAACCTTAGGGTTGATCAGCATCCATTTTGATATTACGACCTTTTGCTGGTTTCCACCGCTTAGATTCTTTACTTTTTGCACTGGAGTGGGTGTTTTAATGGCCAACTTCCTTATATAACCGGAAACGATTTCAGCTTCTCCCTTTTTATCGATTTTCCCCACTGTTGACACTTTATCCAGAGAGGACAGGGTCATGTTATGTTTTACCGATAGTTGCAGGAGAAGGCCTTCCATCTTTCGGTCCTCGGACAAATAGGCAATGCCATATTTCACAGCATCCTCCGGGCTTTTAATATTTACTTTCTCTCCCTCCAGGTATATTTGTCCATGATCCGGTTTCAATGCGCCAAATATTGCTTTCGCCACCTCAGTTCTGCCGGAACCCATGAGTCCGGAAATCCCCAGGACTTCCCCCTGTCTTGCAGAGAAATTAATATTGTTTAATACACCTTTTTTACTCAGTCCCTCTACCTTTAGGATTTCCTTTCCCGGCTCCAGCACCAGCCTTGGGAATTTATCCTGCAGGTTTCTTCCCACCATCATCTGAATTAGCTTTTCATCATCAAGTTCCTTGATTTCCGCGCTGCCTACGTATTTTCCATCCCGCAATACCGTTACGGAGTCGCACAGCAGGAAGATCTCTTCTAAACGATGGGATATATATACGATGGATTTATTATTGTCCCGAAGATTTCTAATTACCTCAAAAAGCTTTTCCGTCTCCCTTGTGGTGAGAGTGCCTGTGGGTTCATCCATGATAATTATTTTTGCATCCAGAGAAAGGGCTTTGGCGATTTCAACCATCTGCTGTTCTCCAACACTGAGATCCTTTACCAGTGTCTTGGGGTTCGTAGTTACCCCCAGCATGTTCAGGTACTTTTTGCTTTCACTGTGCAGCTTGTGCCAATCAATTCCTTTGGATAGCTTTTTTGTGAATTCTCTGCCTAGAAAGATATTTTCCTGTATGGAAAGGTAGGGAATGAGGTTCAATTCCTGGTGTATGATGGCAATCCCCAGATCCTGGGCATGTTTTGGTCCGTTAATATCGATTGCATTTCCTTCGTAGAAAGTTTCTCCCGCGTCCTTTTTATAAATGCCACTGAGGATTTTCATCAGGGTTGACTTTCCGGCCCCGTTTTCTCCCATCAGCCCTAGGACTTTTCCTTTATAAAGCTCCAGGTTTACCCCGTCGAGAGCTTTTACACCGGGAAATGATTTGCAGATGTTTTCCATTTTTAAAATAGGAATACTCATGATTATATCTCCTTTAAAAGGTAACTCCCGATTTTAAGATAATGTTTGCATAAGGGGTACATTCCCCTGTCCTTACGCAAGCCTTAGCGCTTTTGGTCATTATCTTGAATTCTTCATGTGTAATGAATTGAATCGGTACGTTGCCCAATTTTTCCTGTAAAGCGTTAAACAGGTCCGGCGATCGCTCCACCATCTCCCTGGCAATAAAGGCTTCTTCCACTTCCAATTCAAGCAAAACCGCATTCAATGTTTCAAGAAAGCCCGGAACGTTTTTTGTAAGTGCCAGATCGATTCTTTTCGTTGTATCCGGTATGGGTAATCCACAATCAGCAATGGTCAGCAAATCCGTATGCCCCATGGCAGCGATGACCGCTGTTATCTCACTGTTCAGCAAAACTCCTTTTTTCATTCGTACGCCCCCTATCACGAACAAAGTTAGTACTTCCAGTCCTTACTCTTAGTAAATATGCATATTTTCCTCACCATTCAGAATTAAACATCAGAAGCTTTTTCCACCTCGTCCCGCTGAGGAATGGAGGTCTGCGCCCCTTCTCTCGTAACTACAATACTTGCCACTTTATTAGCAAACTCTATGGCTTCATTCATGCCCTTTTTCTCTGAAAGAGCAACTGCTACAGCGGCTGTAAAGGAATCACCGGCGGCTGTTGTATCTACTACCTTTACCTTCTGTACGGGATAATGGGTACATTCATTTTCGGTGACCAATACGGCACCTTTCTCCCCCCAGGTAACGATTACGGTCTTTACCCCTTTGGAGAGAATAATATTGGCAGCTTTCCTTATATCCTCCAGTGAATTCGTCTCATGTTGGGTAATTTTTTGCAGTTCCGTCTCATTGGGAGTTATAATATCTACTTTTTCCAGTATGTTTTCCGGAATACAGTCAGGGGCCGGAGCGGGATTTAAAATCACCGTTTTATTCATTTGCTTTGCCAATTCCACTGCGTAGGAAACTGTTTCAAAAGGTATCTCAAGCTGAAGTATAATGATATCGCATTCTTCCATCAGCGGCCTATGCCGGTCAATGTATTCTTTGGAACACATGCTGTTGGCTCCGGGTACAACAACAATGTTGTTATCCCCCTCGTCATTTACATAGATGAAGGCAAGTCCCGTGTGCATTCCTGCCTGCTTCTCGATGCTTTGGGTATTGACACCGGCGCTCTTCAGGCTCTCCACTTCCATCTGCCCGTATTCATCCGTTCCCACCTTTCCGATCATGTACACTTCCCCGCCGAGCTTTGAAGCCGCAAATGCCTGGTTGGCACCTTTTCCACCCGGTATGGTTTTAAAACTGTATCCCAGGATTGTTTCACCCACTTTGGGCATATACGGCACATTTACAACCAAATCCATATTCAAGCTTCCGATCACCATAATCTTGCCTTTTGACATGTACTACAGCCTCCTTGTGGTCCCCCTCAGTATTAATTCCGGTTCAAGAATAATACTTTTTGTTTTTAGCTTCTTTCCTTCGATCAGTTTAATGATTACATCCGCTCCCTTTGCACCCATTTCATAGGCTGGCTGTGCAACGGTACTTAGGGCGGGCTCTATAATTTGAGAAATCTCTATATTATCAAATCCAATGATTTCAACTTCTTCGGGTATTTTTATTTTTTTGCCTCTCAGTGCTTTTATAGCACCGATGGCCATCATATCATTTCCTGCAAAGATGGCTGTAAACTCTTTGCCTTCCTCCATCAGCTTATTTGCAAGCGTATAACCGCTATTGATCAAGTAGTCCCCTTCCAGGATCAGTTCGGGATTTACTTGAATTCCTTTCTCCTGTAGGGCCATTTCGTATCCCTTTAACCTGTTCATTGAAGTAGTAACCGCTAAAGGACCGGATATAAATGCGATTTTCTTATGATCATGCCGTAGCAGGAATTCCGTAGCCATGTAGGCTCCCTTAATGTTATCCAGAAAAACGCCAGCTTCATACTCTTTATTCACTACATACCGGTCGAGTAAAACACAAGGGATATTGTTCTGTTTCAGTAAATCATACTGTGAAGCCGTTGCAGAAATATTTGAGGTTAGAATGACACCATCCACGCTTTTTTCAACAAAGGCGTTTACATATTCCTCCTCTTTTTTTATGCTTTTATCGGAGTTGCATAAAAAAATGTGGTATCCGAATTTATTGGCATAGTCTTCCGCACCTCTTACCAGTTGTGGAAAGAAAGGGTTTGTTATGTCCGGGATAATTAGTCCTATGGATTTCGTTTTTTTCGTTACGAGGCCTCTGGCAATCATGCTGGGTTGGAACTTTAACTCTGCAACCAACTGCATGATTCGGTCCCTTGTTTCCTTACTTACACCGTCCGGCTTATTGTTTATTACTCTCGATACTGTTGCTTTTGAAACATTGGCCATTCTGGCAATATCACTAATAGTAACCTTCATAACATCCCTACTTTTTGTATATTTTATCTAAGTAACCGGTTTAGTAAACCGGTTACTTAGATATTACATCAATTTTATAAATTATGCAATACCCTTTTTTATTTTCTTAGGAACGTTTGTTGATAAGCTGCCGGATATAACGGAAGTGGAGATGAATACGAATATGCGTTTTATGTAACGAACAAAAATTTACCTGGTAGCGATATAGCAACTTGCTATGAGAAGCGTGGTAACTGCGAAAATTACATCAAGGAAGCCAAATACGATATGAATGTCGGCAACCTGTTATTGAAGTCATTTTGGGCAAACGAAGCAATATTTCAGCTGATGATGTTGGCATACAATATATTTCTTCTTTTCAAATTTGACAGGCTGGTATTGCAGGAATACCGTCAGCAAATAAAAACATTCCGGCTTAAATATCCATTTGTTGCCGGGAAAATTGTCAGTACAGCAAGGATAACAATAATGAAGCTTGCTTTTGATTATCCTTATAAAGAGGTTTATCAACAGTATGCAGTATAGGGACATGATACGGAAAAATTCACGGATTCGGATTTTTACTTTTTCGAATGAAAGGGCTTTAACACTATGCCGTTTTATTCAAACTACAGGGTGACAAAATGGTGATTTGTGGAAAAACAGTTGAAAGGGAGTATTTGAAATGGTAAAATATTACTGGTACCAACGGAATACGATGTGAAAAGTAGTGGTTCTCTGTTAAAATCATTTTCACATGGAATTTCGGTTCTAGAATATTAAACGGACTGCAGTTTATAGGAATAGGCACCTATACTTCATCAGTGAAATAATTATCGGGTTTAATGGCTACTGGCGGATATTGCTCAAAAAAGTTATTTTTTCTTTGTTCATAAGACTAAATTTTGTGAGGAGGAACGATTATGTCTAAATCGAGATTTATGGTAAAGGTAGTTGCATCATTTATTTGTCTAATTTTGCTTAGCAGTAACATATGCGCTGTTCAGGCGGCAGGAACTCCAGCGCTTGCCGTCTCTAATTCTTCAGCACCTGTGAACGGAACTTTGGATGTTACTGTTACCAATGCGCAAAGTCCGACCAACCTGAAAGATTGGGTTGGGCTGTATGAAGATAGTGTAACCCCTGGAAGTCAGCCTGCAATTTGGTGGGACTATATACTAAATCAAGGAGTTACAGACGGTAACGGCGCTTTCACATTTGATCCTGCAAATATACCATCCGCTCAAAAGAGCAGGTATACAGCCGGAAAAAAATACAAATTTATACTTGCATACAATGATTCTTATACAGTTTCTGCAAGTGCAAGTTTTAATGCTACTGCAAGTCAAAATCCTACAATCACATCAATTAATCCAGTAAACGTTAATACCAGCGCAGGAACAGCGCCTACTCTGCCTGCGACAGTAACGGCAAATTACAGCAACGGAACAAAGGGGACAGTCAATGTAACATGGAACAGCATTGCCCCGGCGCTGTACTCACAAGCCGGAAGTTTCACTGTAAAAGGTATTGCTGCATCAACGGGAGTAGTTCCAAAGGCAAGTATTACAGTCAGTGAAGGATCAGGACCTGCATTGTCTTTTCAGGTTATATCTGATACGCACATAAGAAACACCTCAAGTACTGATATCTATAATCAACATCTTACAGCTGCATTAAAAGATTTGAATCAAATAAATCCGAACAGTAGTGCGTTAATAGTTAATGGGGATATCACAGATGGTGGAAGCAGTACGCAATATGACCAACTCAATTCAATACTTCAATCGGTAAATCATGCAAAAACATACCTTGTAATGGGAAACCATGATATCTTCAATTATTCTGACTATAATACAGCTAAAAACATGTTTTTAACAAAAACCGGGATGCCGGGGAATTATTATGATTACTGGATAAATGGCTATCACTTCATAGTTCTTGGATCTGATGCTATTGCGGGCGACAAGGCAGTTATTTCCACTACCCAGTTGAATTGGTTTCAACAAACACTAAATGCAAATGCAAGTCCCAATAAGCCAATTTTCGTATTTGTACACCAGCCGCTAAGTAATACCGTATCCGGTTCAAACGCTATGCAGGATCAACAGCAGGATCAGCAATTGAAAAGTATATTGACTCAGTTTCCTCAGGTAGTCTTATTTACAGGGCATACTCACAGCGTTTTTACTGAGTCCACAGAATTTTACAATCAACAGTATTGCAACATGGCAAATGTACCTTCGACAGCCTACCTCTGGTATGATCCAACATATACTCGACCTGGGAACGGCAGTCAGGGACTGTGTGTCGATGTCTACACCAACAAAGTAGTAATAAAAGGGAGGGAATTCACTCGCCAGGAGTGGATAGGACAAGGGACTTTCCTGTATAACTCCACGCCGGCCGTACCTACAGGATTAACGGCAACAGCAGCAAGCAATTCACAGATCAATGTAACCTGGAACGCTTCGTCGGAAGCTACCGGATATGACCTTATGGTAGATGGTGCGACAGTAAGCAATGTGTACAGCCCTTATACCCATACAGGACTTGCAGCCAGCTCAACGCATACCTACCGGGTAAGGGCGAAAAACAGCGCAGGAGTGAGTGCGTGGAGCTCGCAAGTCAGCGCCCAGACGCTGCAGTCAGGACCTTCAATTACAAGCAATAAAAGCACATATGCCCGTGGTGAAAACATAACAGTTACATTCAGTAACGGACCGGGAAATGCCAAGGACTGGATTGGCATATACAAAAGCACCGATACCCCAGGGTCTCAAAACTCTACAGCATGGCTATACGTAAATGGTACAAAAACCTCAACTACCGGGATATCCAACGGAAGTGTCACTTTTACCGGAGGGCTGGCAAATGCGGGGACATATAAGATTGGATTTTTCCTGAATGACGGGCATACGCAATTAGGCAGTTATGTAAATATTACAGTGCAGTAAGGATTATATATAACTGGTGTTGATTCTTTCTCTCAAAACTATAATTTATTAAAAAAGGAATGATAATTATTATGAAAAAATTATTTGCTTTAAACTGGAATAGCGCTAGGCACAAGTATCCTGTTTTCGACTTTTACGGCTTATGCTGACGGTAACTATACATTAGGTGCGTCTGCAAACCCTGACCATATTGCACTTACATGGTCACAGGATCCGGCTATAAAAAGTTATGTAATGTCTACGGCACATTATAGATGTTTAATGCCCCAGCCGAAGCCGGGGCATTATTTTTTTATTTAACTCTTTTAAATGGCCAAACAGTATTTTGGGGAACTGCCCATATATCTACGCCGCCATGTGGGTTTAATACTTTTTTAGCTTATATTTATTTTACGGAGAAACAATGCTTTTTATAAAAGCCTTGCTTTCCTTTGCAATTGTTTCCGGCACATATAAGTATATACAATGATTTCCGCGGACGGAAATTACTTTCCCATCGTCAAATTTCGCCACATAATCCTCATAGTATTTGGTTCGTTGTTCTACAAAATCCGGCCGCTGTTCCGCCGCTTCTGATGAGACGGCAAGGAAGATACGGATGGGTGTTTTTGCCGGCAATTTTAATGCAAGAGATTTCCTTGAATTTGCTTCTATGGCCTTGTACTCCCCAAGTACATTTTTAGATAGTAAACTCTTGTAGGTCAGTGCTTTGTATACATCCTTCTCTTTCTCCGATAGAAAATCGCCTTCCAAAACTTTCGCATTAAGGGCCACGGACGGAGCCAATCGCAGGACACCGCTTTTGAACAAAAAAGCTTGAACGTCCATAGCAAACCGGTCTGATTTTTTTATTCCATGCTCCACATACAAATCCGGCAAACCGATATCAAGCCCAATAATCGCTTTCACCTCCTCAGGATACTTCTGTGCCCAATAAATCGCTTCCACCCCGGAAACAGAGTGGGGAAACAGAACATAGGGCGCTTTTTCACCAGCCAGAGCCAAAGCCTTTCTCGTTTCCTCCAGTATGGTATCGATATCTCTTTTATCATCGGCAACTTCGCTAAAGCCATAGCCGGCTCTATCCACCACCGCAATCCTATATTCGTCCGAGATTTTTTTGTATAGGCCTTTAAACTCCAGCTCAGAGCCGACAATCCCCGAGCCGGCCATAAATACACAGGTTACATCTCCTTTACCCTCTGAATAAACATGCATTTTGTGTCCGTTCACCTCGACAATTTTACCGGGCGGAATTAAAATACGGGCTTCTTTTTTAAACTGTATTTGGTTGTTAATGGCGCAGGTCAAAAGGAAAACAGCGCATAGTGCCATTATACTCACAATGCCCAATCCAATAACCTTTAAAATTTTTCCAATCCTGCTTTTCATAATTCATACCCTCCGTCATTTGTTTATTTTCCTTCTACCAATCCCCCACCCGGAGCTATGCATTACCCATAACGATGGAATACAATTACAATTATGCAAGTCGGCCAAGATACTGATTTAGTAGCACTTTGTGGGCCTAACCCTCATCCCCTACCCCCTTCTCCCAAGCTTGGTAGAAGGGGAAATTCGGATCCCTTTCCATTCTCTCC
>ENA-OFCE01000230-OFCE01000230.1-metagenomes-genome-assembly--contig:-NODE-230-length-38985-cov-7.514410_pt1 | contig 38985 bp, 36 predicted proteins | sample MGYA00153388_OFCE01 | MGnify analysis MGYA00153388 | reverse complement strand
TGACATGGATCGCAGCGATTGCCGGACTGTCCGCAAAATCGGTGGACGGTGCAGGTGCCTTTTCCTACCCGCTTATCTTCCTTCCATTTATCAGCTCGGCCTTTGTGCCAACTGCTTCTATGCCGGGGCCTGTTCGCGCTTTTGCCGAAAACCAGCCAGTCACCTCCATCGTCGATGCGATACGTTCTCTGCTCGCGCAGCAGCCTGTCGGCAGCGACATTTGGATTGCGCTCGCATGGTGTCTTGGTATTCTTATTGTTGCGTATATTTTCGCAATGAGGGTTTATAAACGCAAAGCAGCTTAATGTTTGCAGGCATTAAAATGATAGTGATCAACAAAAACATCAAGTAAAGGGATGGTAGAGTGTGTAAATACGAGTGGATATTATGCCCGGTCTGTGGCAACAAAACACGGGTCAAGATATTTGGTGATACGGTGCTTGAAAACTTCCCGCTATTTTGTCCCAAGTGTAAACAGGAAACGATAATCAATGTAAAACAACTGAATATATCAGTTATCAAAGAGCCAGACGCTAAGACGCAGAGCCGATAACATGTGAGATTGTTCACAGTTATCGGCTTTTTATTTTATGGTGTGCTGGATGCTGACCTTTCACAATGTTGGAAGTAATAAAAAATGGAATGGGGATTTAAATATGTTTTTATCAGTATCAAACCTTACGAAAAGCTATAACACAGGGATTATTACCCATGTACTCAATGGTGTGGGCCTGGAGATGAAGAGAGGGCAAATCGGAGTAATATTAGGCCCCTCCGGTTCGGGTAAATCTACGCTGATGAACATTATAGGCGGCGTGGACCGGGCAGACGGCGGCACGGTCGAAGTGGGCGGCGAGCGTATTACGGATTTGAATGACAATCAACTGGTTGAATACCGTCGGGAGAGCGCGGGCTTCGTCTTCCAGTTCTACAACCTTGTGCCGAACCTCACGGTAGCCGAAAACATCGAGGTTGTGTCGAACATCAGTAAAAACCCGCTTAAAACAGACGAGGTGCTTTCTGCTGTCGGACTTTCCGACAAAAAGAACCGTTTCCCCAGGGAACTCTCCGGCGGCGAGCAGCAGCGCGTGTCGATCGCACGAGCCATCGTCAAAAATCCAAAGCTCCTGCTCTGCGATGAGCCCACCGGAGCGCTGGACCTTGAGACCTCGCGGGGCGTGCTGTCGTTGCTCCAAAAAGTAAACGCGCAGTTTGGCACGACCATCCTGATGATCACCCACAACAGCGCCATCGCCGGTATGGCGCACGCCGTGTTCCGGCTGAGAAGCGGCGAGGTTGCGGAAGTTGCGCACAATTCCGAGCTTATCCCGGCGGAAAGGATTGAATGGTAATGGCACTGCGAAAACGTGTATGGCGAATCATAAAGGAAAACAAAGGGCGGTATATCGGTATCGTTATTCTGATTCTTTTAGGCAGCTTTTATTTCATCGCGGCTACAGGCGTAGCAAATAACCTCGAAAAAATGGTCGTCGGGTTTGCCGAAGAATACAGGCAGGAAGACCTGACATTTTCGATAGACAAGCCCATTGAGAATATTGCGGCGCTGGAGGGCGAATCCGGCGCGCTGATAGAGGCTTACCGGCAGTACGACGTCAAACTGCCCGACGGACAGAGCCTGTCTGGCGGGGAGTTGCGGCTGCTCAGCCTTTCTTCCAAAATCAATATCCCGGCGATATTATCAGGGCGGGGTCTTGAAAACCCGGGGGATATTTTGCTCGATCCGTATTTTTGCCAGACGCAAGGCTTGAATATAGGCGGTCAAATAGAGCTAAACGGGAAAACCTTCAATATAGTAGGTACAATGGCCGTACCCAATTACGTTTTTATACTCAAAAACCTTTACGATGTGCTGCCCACCAGCGGTTTTGGCATCGGGATTGTTTCCGGCGCGGATATCGAGGCGTTCCCGGAGGCGGTCACGGTCTATGCGGCATACTTTAAGGACAGGGAAAATATAAATGCACAGACAGCGAAGTTGCATGGGCTTTTAAGCGAAAAAGGGTATTCCCTTTCCGAATGGATGGACGCCAAGAATAACAAGCGCGTCAGTATGCCTTGGTCAAACATTTCCAGCATGAAGTCCATGAGTTTTCCCGTATCAGCGGCTTTTTTCCTTCTTAGCTGTCTTATTGCAGGCGTGCTGATCATGCGCATGGTCAAGTCCGACGGCATAGTCATCGGAACGCTGTACGCGCAGGGCTACCGCCGACGTGAACTGACCCGTCACTATATGGCGATCCCTGTGCTGCTGTCCGTCGCGGGAGGTCTTGCCGGCACACTGCTTGCGCTGCCGTGTGTAAGGCCCGTTGTTGATTCTATGCTGATTTATTACATCCTGCCTGACAAAGGCATTACCTTCTCTCCATTAAACCTGGCGCTTGCCGTGCTGATGCCGTTGGCTTTTATCGGTCTGTCCAGTTTTCTTATTATACGCAAGGTACTCAAAAAAACCGCTGTGGAGCTGATGAAAGGCGACGAGCAAAAAGCAAAAGTGAATTTTATAGAACGCGCACTCCGGCTGGAGCGGTTTAAATTCAATACCAAATTCCGGATACGCGAGCAGGTACGAAGCATACCACGTCTGTTGTTCTTAGTGCTGGGCGTGAGCACCGCGTCGATGATACTGCTGTATGGTTTTACCTTCAACTACTCGATGGATGTTGTGATGGACAAGGGGGCGCTGGAGAAATACCTGTATCCCCTGGAATATAACTTCAAGGAAGTACAGAATTTACAGGATGGAGGTATTCCCGAAGGGGCGGAGCCGTACAACGCGTTCCGCTGCTATCCCGAGGGCAGGGAATCGGTTGAGTTTTACCTGGTGGGTATGGAGCCGGATTCCGTTGGCCTCAAGATGAACGACATGCGGGGCAACGCGCTGTCCAGGGATCAGGTAAATATCACGCATCCGCTGGCCAGCCGGCTGAAGCTCAAGGAAGGGGACACGATCAGTTTTGTAAACAAGCTGGATGGAAAATCATACAGCCTGACAATCGACGGGATCACCGAAGCCTACGGTCAGCAATTTGTTTATATGCCCCTTGACAAGTTCAACCGCATGACCGGTCAACCTCCCGGAAGCTACCGTACCGTACTCAGCAGCCATGAGATAGATTTTGACGAAAGCCTGCTTGCCGGCGTGATGGATGCGCGGGATCCCGAGGCGTTTGAAGACCTCGCCATGCCAACGACGCTGATAGTTGCGTCTGTAACGGCCTTGGCCGTGCTTATTGCGGTCATTATTATCTTCCTTGTGACATCGCTGATGATTGACGAGAGCCGGAACACCATCTCTCTGCTCAAGGTATTGGGCTACCGCGGGAAAGAGCTGGCGAAGCTGATTCTGAACAGCTCTACGCCGGCGGTGTTTATCGGCTTCTGGCTGGGGCTGCCGTTAATGCTGGCCTTCGGGAACAACCTGTACGGTTACGTCGCGGAGATGATCAATATGGTGATACCCATGATTGTGAACCCACTGTATGTCCTGATAAGCTTCGTGTTGATCTTTGCGGTGTACGAGATAACCAAGCGGCTGTGCGGAAGGAAGCTCGCGAAAATATCCATGAGCGAGGCGCTGAAAGCGGGTACGGAGTGAATTGTGTTAATTTCGTAGAATGAGTATATTTCTTGTGTAGTTTCAGATTCGGTAGCTTGCGCTCCCAACTGAGTTATAACCCATGTGGTAATTTATATTGCTTATTTTGATTTGAAACCGTATGTCATCTATAAAACTGGCAAAAAAATCGGGGCAAAAAATGCACTTTTTGGTCCCAATTTTTGCTCGTTTTTTACTTCAAAACCACTATATATAGTGGTCATAACGTCTTATTTGCCCTTTAAGCCACTATTCGTCATCATTATTATCGTTTCAACGTGCCTTGAACGGTCAAAAAAGATGCCGGTTGAAGCTAATAACTCCTTGGCGGCAGGGTATATCTGAAAACTTAATGCTTCGTCTAGTGATTTTTTTGCACTTGACCTAATAGCTTCTAATATATTATTTGTACCCAACACTACCCGTTTCTCGATCTCCATCGGAAGGTATATAGTATGGCATATTACCAGGCTTTAGTTTCCATTCATCATCAAAAACCCTGGCCCTATAATTCCATATATTCTTCAATTCATCTTCTGTAAGTCGTCCATCCTTAAGAAATTTTTCAATATAATCCGCTTGATAAGCAGTATAATCGTGTGCGTATAACATTACTGTATTAGGCTCGATATCCACCAATTGCTGAATTTTACGTGTTGATTCCAACTGTTTTTCTTCATCTGCTCCCCCTAAAGTCATCTGCCGCACCTCGTCAAATGACATATGATTCAGAGTATATGGGGTATCTCCCATGAATAACAGATCATATCCCTCCGCCTTAACCAGAACAGAAGTATGCCCTGGAGAATGCCCCGGAGTGGGGAACAGAATAACACTGCCATCACCAAAGTAATCGAGACTATTTGAAAAGCTCTTATATTCACCTGAGTCATAGGTAAATAGATCCATATTATCCTTTACCAAATCGTAAGAGTAAGGGTAAATCGACGTTCCCTTTTCCCAATCCTCTCTGTTTAATACAACCTTGGCATCAGGCAGGTTTCGCAGTCCACCTGCATGGTCATCATGAGTGTGTGTCATAAATACTGTTTTAATATCATCAACCTTATAACCCAGTTTTTCCACCTGAACCTGCAGCTCCTGCTCAGTTGTAAGGCTGTATTCATTTTTCACGGTCAACAGACGTGAAACCATATAGTTATGATTATAGAACCCATCGTGGTCATTGGCCTGCTCCCAGCTGACGGCCGCATCAACCATCATAAGACCATGGCTGGGATGATCAATAAGATATGTGTATAGCGGTATGGTAATGGTATCTTTATTCACAAGAGTTTTAAAATATCCAGTCAATCCTACCCAGCCATCCAAACCTCCGTAGAATTGTCCATAGGTCAAAAATGTGTCTCCAATATGCAAGGGATAAACTTTCACTGTGCCATCTGATGCCGGAGTTGTTTTAGAAAGGGCTTGTATTGCCTTAATACGCTTTTCTTCCGCCTGCTCGAGCAGGTTTGTACGGTAATTTTCAACCAGAGGAACCGAAATAAACATTGCGATCACCAGAATAATTGCCGGCACTCCAAATATAGCTATTCGGCTGTATTTGCTTTTTTTCGAAACAAAATGCCCCAGGGCTTTGGGGTTAACAAAAGATAAAACCATCATAATAAGCGCTGCAATTGCAAGAATCCCGAAAATTACCGGAAGGTCCTGTATATAGAATATTACTGCGAAGTAGAAAACCGTAAATAGCAAGGCTGCAGGAATGAAAAACAACCTGAGCAAAAGTTTTCTGTTCTTTGCCCCCCTTGTAAGCGGTTTGAAAACTCCCGGCCAAAGCAGGCCAATATTTGCTCCAAGTGCCGCAATAACATATATGACAAGGAGTACAGGGTTTATATCCTTCATATAAAATATTACAGATATAATAGCCAATAGCCATAAGCTTATTAATAAAACTAATCCTTTTCCGATGTTTTTGAGTATTTTTATAAATATGGACATTTTGTATCCCTCCGTAAATATGTGTTATTAATCTGCATTAAGCCAAACATCAATAGTCTCATAATCAATCAGTTTAAAGGTAGATGTCGGCACTCCCAGGACCTTCTCAATTGAATCAGTATAAGCAGCAATAGTTTCTTTCATCTGGCGGCTACTGTCACTTCGTTGAATATTTGCAAGCAATATTCCAGCCATTCTATCCCAGCAGTTCTGTATAAGAGATAACATAATTTCACCCGCCAATTCAGGATAAGCAGGTTTAAACGTTCCCTCGGAAACTCCCTGTAAAATAATAGAGTCCAGCATTGGCGCAATCCGTTTTGTTGACGATGAAAGCATTTTTTGCCTGACAATCGCATTGCCGTCGCTGTACCATATTCTCATAAGGTTAATCAGATACTCCTTTTGTCCAGTCTTCCACTTGGCTGCTATTACGAAATATTTATTAAGTTTCTCAACAGCAGACAGCTTTTCATCTTTAACTACTGGTGCAAGGTGACTTTCGCCTTCATCCATATGCTTTTCAATAAGCGCCTCAAGCATTGCTTGCTTTGAAGTAAAATAATGGAAAAAATTCCCCTTGGAAATACCCAGTTCATTTAATATATCCTGAATAGCCATCAGTTCGTAGCCCTTTGTGTAAACTAACTTTTGAGCAGCATTAAGAATCTCGTTGCGTTTAGCCATATGTTCTTCATGTTTTAGTATTCTTGCCATAAACATCATCTCCTCATTAATAAACCGACCGTCGGTTTAATTATATTCTATAAATGATTATCCGTCAACAATTATTTGTATACAGAAAACCACTCGCTTAACGAGTGGTTGCACTTTATCCTTATGTCATCTTTTTTATATCCTCAAGGGTGACAAAAATTATGAAGACCTTAATTTACTTGTAACTCCTCATTAATCAGCCTTACAACCTCTCAATCCTCACGAGGGCCTCTGTATGCCTTGAACGGTCAATAAAGATGCCGCTTGAACCTGGTAGGGCCTTGGCGGGAAGGTATTGTTAGTCTTTTTAACGACTCACTTTTACCATTTTCTGAAACTTAATTGTCTTCCCAGTTATATCATCACATGTAACATAAGTTCCTACTAAATTTCGTCCTTTTTGCCCAAATACTACTTTCACATTATCCGGCTGAACACTGGTTATAGGAACTATAATCTCTATCTCGTAGTCTCCATCAGGAATGGAATTTGAGGATATATCACTACCATATTTGAATATTTCACTCTCGAATTTTCCATAATCTAATACTTGTGTTTTTGAGCTTGCTCTATATTTAATTTTTCTATTAATAAGTTCAATCATTAAATATGTATTTATAGGTAAATTAGTCGTACCTATAAATACATATTTATTTTCTATATTCTTTGCATCACATATAAAATATACTTCTAATTCTTTTCCTGCTTGTGGAGGCAAAATCTCCATTGTCTTTGGCAGTGGATATACATTTCCCAGCGGAATTGCTTCTCCTTCGAAACTACAATCTTCACCATTTATAATTTGCGAGTCAGGGGACGCGAGTCAGGGGACGGTTCTCCAACTCACTTCACTCGTTGAATGATATTCCTATCAAGGTCTAGAAGGTGTGCAAGCTCTCTTACTGACAGGTTCGAACTCGTCTTCAAGTTACGAATCAGCTCGTTCCTTTGATTCGCACAGGATCTGCTTTTCAAATCGGCTAGCTCTAATCCGTTACCCCCAAGATACTCCTGTATAACCGCTTTAGCCTCTCTCCCATTTTGAATCGACTTTTCTTGTATCGGCTCTTCCTCCTTATATTCAAGGAATTGATCCTCCGAGTCCTTGTTTGTGTACTCTATGAATAGCTCTATTGCCCGCTGTCGATCCGGGGAGAATAATTCTAGAATAACGTCCTTATGGACTATACTATTTAAGTAAGTATTTTGCCTTACATAAGAATTGTAGCTGCTCCATTCATACTGAGCCGCTTGATTTGTGATAGCTGCCTTTACGGGATTTCTGTGGATATACCTTGCAGCACTCAACAGATAGCTATCACTATCAATGATCTCACTCTTATAGCGATCTTGAAACAGGTGTCCCACTCTTTTATACTTTTTATTAAAATAGTAGGCATAGCTCACATTAATCCTTTTCATAACCCGAGCAATCTCGTCCCTACCCTCATTAATCAGAAGATGAACATGATTATCCATAAGGCAGTATGCAAGGACCTCATAATTCTGTTCCTTATTCTTCTCATATAAAGTATCTAAAAACCGCACCTTATCCTCGTTGTCGAGAAATAGATTCTTTCTCTCATTACCTCGTATCATGACATGATAGGTTTTACTCTCTCCAAGCTTTCTTCTCTGCCTTGGCATATACTTCCAACCCTTCTTAGTTTGAAGTATAACATAATAAATCCATTGAGTCAAGGAACCGTCCCCTGACTCATGCATGGATATTGATGGTTCCGATACCTGGCTTTAGGGGATTTTGATGAACATACCTTATGGCTGAAAACAGATAGCTTTCCTCTTCAATATTTTCACTTCTAAACCTTTCCTGAAATACATGTCCAATCCGTTTGTATTTTTTATTAAAATAATACGAATAGCTTGCGGCAATTCTCTTAACAGTGCGCGCTACTGGGTCCTTACCTTCCTTTATAATCGGGTGAATATGGTTATCCATAACACAATAGGCATATAAGAGATACTCTTGTTCCTCTTTTTATCTCCCATCGTGTCTATGATTCTGGTTTTATCCTCTTCATCAATGAATATTTTTTCTCGGTTGTTCCCTCTCAACATAATGTGGTGAATCTGCTTCTCGCTCTTTACACGGGCATACCTTGGCATGATTCCACCTCCATATACCACGTTTACCAGATAGTTCAACTCATGTCAATGCACCTGTCCCCTTGACACACTCGGTATGTTCAGTGCCTTTACGACGCGGATAATGCGCTCGTTTACGGGTATACTCTTATCTGCGGCAATTTGCTGCGCCGCGCCTAAAAGACGGACATTATATCGCTCAATCAGCACATCCATAATATCCTCCTTCGACTTGAAGTGATAATACAGCGTTCCCCGCGCAATTCCGACCTTTTCGAGAATATCGTTTGTACTTGTGCCGTCAAAGCCCTTCTGTCCGAAAAGCTCATCCGCCGCGTCAAGTATTTCGTTCTTGCGTTCCTCGGCTTCTTTTACAACTCTCATTTCCACATCCCCTTTTACAGACCGACTGTCTGTCTATACATCTCTTACATAACAGTAGCATAAACTTTTTTGCCTTGTCAATAGGGGGGGCGTTAAATTTCATCAAAATCTGAAAAAAGCCATGGTATGTTTTAAAACGTCTTATTCTTTCTTCCAGCCGCAATCTGCCATCATTATTATCACCTCGACATGCCTTGAACGGTCAAGAAAGATGCCGACCGAACCTGGAACTCCCTTGGAGGCAGCATATTTCTCTGAAAAAACGCCCTCTTAGGTTGGATTCTTGCGCAAAACTCTGCGCTAATTTCAAAAACTTTCACGCTGCAAACACCAAGTTGTACCATCGTGGTTGTGGATTTCGCTTTGCTTATTACTATTGTTATATCAATATCAAATAATTTTTGTTCCGGCTTGTTCTGTATTTATTCAATAATGTCAGCAGAATACAGAACAAGTTCAGGATATATTAAGGAGGCTAATTAAATGCATACTTTAAGGAAGAAATCATTTGGTAAAATTCTGGCACTAGTAATGGCGTTTACATTATTGTGCGGTATTTTTACTACAATCCAGGTAAGTGCAGCCGATAGAGGGGCATGGGCTCCGAATACTGCATATGCAGTAGGTGATACAGTAACATATAGCGGAAGTACTTATACCTGTAGTCAGGCACATACTTCCCTCGTAGGTTGGGAACCATCCAATGTTCCTGCTTTATGGCAGCAAGGCGGCGGCGGATCTACACCACCAACAACAACAACAACAAACGGAGCGACATTCTATGCAGATATAAATTACGGTGGAACGGCGGTAACCTTAGATGTAGGTACATATACAATGGCTCAGATGAATGCGGCAGGAATTCCAAATGACTGGATGTCTTCTTTAAAGGTTCCCAGTGGATATATGGTAGAAGTATATCAGGATGATAATTTTACGGGAACCAAATGGACATATACTGCAGATTCGTCCTGGGTTGGCACAGCTGTCAATGACCAGATGACATCTGTTAAAGTTTTAGCGGCTGTATTCTATGAAGATATAAATTACGGCGGAACAGCAGTGGCATTGCAACCGGGAAGCTATACAATGGCACAGTTGAATGCAGCAGGAATCCCGAATGACTGGATGTCCTCCCTTAAGATACCAAGCGGCTGGACTGTGGAAGTATATCAGAATGATAATTTCACAGGAACCAAATGGACATTTACTGCAAGTTCTTCCTGGGTTGGATCGGCTATAAATGACGAGATGACATCTGTCAAGGTTTATACTGGTTCACCAGCTCGTCCGTCCTTTGGTGTCATTAGCGATATTCATTTGAATGCATCCACAACCTTACAGCAAGAGGAAACGAATCTTACAAATGCACTGATAAAATTTAAGGCGAATAATATTAAAGTTCTTATGATCGCCGGCGATATAGCTAATGCGGGGGAGACCGCGGCATATCAGAAGTTTAACACGATCTTTAATTCCGTATTTACAGATCCCTCAACCGCTCCAAAAAAAGTATTTGCAATGGGCAACCATGACTACTGGAACGGTATGTCGGTAAGGGACGCCCAGAGTAACTTCGCCAACACACTCGGCTGCACAATTAATACAAACATTTCAGTTGACGGTTACCACTTTATTGGCCTTAGCACAGAAGCGGGAGATACCGGCGGTGTCTTCACCTCAAAATCAACGGAATGGCTGAAAACCCAGCTTGATGCTGCTGTCGCCGAAAATCCCAGCAATCCCATTTTTGTTACCTTCCATCAGCCAGTATTAAACACCGTTTATTTAAGTGACGAATGGGGCAATGCAACCCTCGATTCCATACTCAAAAATTATCCGCAGGTTGTTACTTTTGCTGGACATTCTCATGCCGTTCTGGAAGATGAACGCTCGATTTATCAATTAAATTATACCTGCGTCGGAACATCGACATTGTCTTATACCGAATTGGAATCCGGCAAAGCGAACGGCACCATTCCGCCGAGAGCCAGCGAAGTGGCGCAGGGCATCATCGGCACTATTTCAAGTACAGCGGTTACTCTTCAGCGTTATGACTTCCATAACGACTGCCAAATAAAGAGCAACTGGGTTCTTAACCGGCCGTTAAGCAAAAATACATTTGTTTATACAAGCGCCAGGGCGAATACAAGTGCAGCGCCTTATTTTGAAGCCGGCAGTACAGTTACCGCTTCGAATATAACCGATGCTTCTGCGACACTCACCTTTACGCAGGCAAAAGATGTAGACTTTGTACATTCATATAGAATTCAAGTTTATAATGCGGCCACGAACGTTATTGTAAAAGATTTTCTAATTTTCTCTGATTTTTATTTGGGACTGCAAAGAATGGCTTCGACACTTTCCTACAGCGTCAGCGGACTTAGCGCTAATACAAACTATGGCGTCCGTATTTATGGTATCGAATCTTTCGGCAAACAAAGCCAGCCGATTACCACGACATTTACAACATTACCTGTGCAGCCTCCTGTTGATGTATTGAATGTCAATTTCGCGGATGGTACAGCAAAGGACAATTCTTCCTATAATACATCGTATAAACTCAAAAATAGTGCTCAGGTTCAGCTAGACAGTACCCTCAACAAGAATGTGCTGGTTCTTGACGGCACCAATTACGCCAATTACTATGTGTCCGATGCACAATTGAATCTGATTTCGAACCAATTCACACTCGAAACCGTTTTCAAAATGAACACAATTCAAAATCAGGCAATCGTTGAGAACTGCCAAAACAGCGGTATTGGATTTGAAAGCACATCTACCGGATTAGTCAAGCTTTGGGCGTATATCGGCGGCAGCTATAAATTCGTTGGCGTTCAGCTGCAGTCAGGTACATATTATCATCTTGTCGCAACTTATGACGGAACGAATCTGAATTTGTATCTCAATGGACAGCTTGTGGATTCCAGCGCTGCCAGCGGTACCATCAGCCATACATCAGGTGTTGCTATGTGCCTTGGCGGAGATCCGGATACGACAGGCAATGCAGCATTGCTTTTGAATGGCAATATAGCTTTGACTCGTATTATGAACAAAGCCATCAGCGCTGCGGATGTTCAAAGCCTCTATACAACATTTTTAAATTAAGAAATTTTTTTATTAGGTCTAAAAGTTGCAATAAGCGCCTCATGAGCTACAGCCTGTGGGGCGCTTATCATTTATCTGCACATTAACCGATTTTATTGATTCTATGTCTTATTGTTTACATAGAAAAACTCAGTTCATTCCGACGAGTCTTTCCAGTTTGAGAAGTAAGGTAATAAAAGATGCTTGGTACCATTCGCATTATACTCATAGAACAAAACCGCTGGCGCGGTGGCTCCGTAATTTGAAGCTTGTCGCAACTCCTTTACAATGGAAGTGTACCGCAAGGTACAGAACATTGTAAAGGAGTTTTTTGTATGACACATGAACAAGCAATCGCAAAGCTGGAGGCGGATATATCCGTGTCAAGGGGACAGGTCGAGACTGATGAAAAAGTCGCTTTTTTCTGAAATTTGATGCCTGAAGCCCGCATAAATCCGTTGGTGTTTTTTCAGGAATGGTACTTTTTCAGTGGTTTCGGACAGGTCCTTTGACAGCGCCGACCTTCTCACCATTTCGCGGTTTAATCCCAGCACTGTCGCAATTTCTCTTAGAGAAAGATTCGATTTCTCCATGAGAAGCTTTATTAGTTCCTCCCTTACTGATTTATAGACCATACCCTTTATGTCATCCACCTCTAATCCTCTTTCATCTAAATACCTGCTAATATAATTATGTACATTACTTTGATCAATTTCCTTTTCCTCACCCACATCCAGGAAAGCTTCCTCTGACACACGTGGACCATGTTTTAATTTCATTAATCTCACCCTTTGACAACCCCAGTGTTTCAAGGAAAATTGTATGCTCCGAGGGTGAAATCTGCTCAAAAAGCATGTGCCATTTTTTTGATTGGTCTTCATCAAAACCGGATGAACGCATGAGCATCATCCATGTACTCATATTTATCAGTTCGGAGGTTCTTAGGAGATCATTATTCTTTAACATGCTTGCTATATAATTTTGCTGTGCTTTTAATTTTTCGATTTCATTATTGATTTGGTTAAATCTGTCCACAAGAATTTTATAATAGCCAATCTCTTCATATTCGAGTAAATGTTTAATTTCTTCCAATGATATTCCGGCTTTTCTGAAATTTAATATCCTCTCAAGCCGCAATGAATCACTGTCTGAATACAGCCGATAATTTGCTCCTGTTCTTTCCGCAGGTTTGAGTAATCCGATTGAATCATAATAGAGCAATGTGCTCCTTGATATTTTGTACATTTTGCATAAATCACTTATTCTTAACAAATGGAATCTCCTTTCAACAAAATTTATATTGACCTGTTTATAGCTTCATAGTTTATATTCAGTATATAAAAATATGAAAGGAGAATCAAATGAAAAACGCACTGCGAAAAAAGTTCACGCATACTATCTATGTAAAGGGGGATTGTCAGGCAGTCTTTAAAGCCTTTTGCCCTGAAGCGGAAAAGAAGTGGGTTTCCGACTGGGAGAGCACAATGCTTTATTCTAAATCGGGAATAGCTGAAAAGAATTGTGTATTTACAACCACGCAGCAAAATATGCCTGAAACCGTTTGGGTATGTTCCGTTTACGACGTCGGCAGGGAGGTCGAATATGTAAGAACTACCCCCGGACATCTGGTATCAGTCATAAACATAACAACCAGACAATTAGGTGAAGATACTGAATGCACGGTGAAATATGTTCATACTGCGCTTACTGCGGTCGGGGCCCAATACATATTGAGCCATCTCTCAGAAGAGCAATTTATAGCACAAATAGTATCATGGGAAACAGCAATTCCAATTTATTTGGGGAAATAGATTTAAAATTCCATGAATAGAACTTACTGAAAAAAACGGCAAAGGATGAGAAAATACCGTATCACCAAAGGAACGAATGTCTCTTATTCTTTCCAATAATTACAAAAAATATGAGAGCGTAAATAAGTTTGTGTAAACCTTCAGGGTGATATAAAATAAAATCAAACTGAAGGTTTCTTTATATCTAAGAAAAGATTACCTAACGAACTGCTGGATCAGCTTATCAAGGAGTATGACATTTAAAGAAGCATCGCGTGTGTCAAGGGGACAGGTCCGAGACTGCTGAAAAAGGCACTCTTTTAGGCAAAGTTTAACTGGTAGTTAAGGTAGTTGGTTAAGAATCCGCAAAACCTTACCAATATATGGATAGTATTGTCAAAATAAGAGGATACCAGAGCGGCTATCCTCTTTAAATTTACCGCTAATGCAGTTAATTTTGCTTGTGTTCGCATGCTTTTTAGACCATAGCCTCTGGCTCGGTCCATACCATGAAATCTTTTCATCTCTCCGTTTTTTCCTTCGTGACAGGCTCTTTTCTTGTACTCCAGCTGCTACCTGCAACCATGCTAAAGGAAAAAGCATAAACCAATCAATTTTTCTACACTCTTCCTTAAGAGCGTTTTTAACTAAATAGAATAAGTGAGCTATCCCATAGAAATTCCCAATTAAAAAACTGATCGAGTAAATTAATCCCATACTACTCTCCTCTTATGAAATTTTAATGATTCATGCAAACATCCCATGAATAAATAGTTTTGTTTCTTCTAATCCTCATCCTTTGGACCAGGTAGAGAAAGCCTCTCATATCCCCTTTCATCCCCTTTGCAGCTCCGATGACTACCAACACAGTTACATTCTCAACTTTGCCACCGCTGTTCTACTCAAGAAAGATTTCATCTATATAGACATAAAGGTATGTGTGATATGGACGTAGACCTTTTTGTTGAGTTCGCCAACGGCTCCTGAAGATACTTTCATACCTCAGAGGGTTTCTGTAGTATCTTCCTTGCGGTGTATCGAAACACCGACAAGGGTACGCGTCCTAAGTTTCCTATTGCTACGCCCCCTTCTATTAGAGCGATTCAACTAATTGCAAATTAGTTGGTAACAATCCTTATGAGATTATGCATACTACTTAGATTGTTTAACCTAAGATATACAGATAGTGTCTCCAAAGCTTCTACTATGATCTAGTCGTTAAAAATTGTTAAACGAATATCCGTTTCCTTATATTATAATCCCTGCGTGTAGTTTGTCCGCTCTTCCAATATATACATTTTCTCAAACCTTATCGTCCAAATGCCCCAGCATTACCTTAATAACATCCAGTGCCATCCTCTTTTCCTTTGATGTCCTACCATCCATGATTTGTAGCCATTCATTCAATAGCCCCTCATCATTTACTTTAACAGAGTCTGAGAGTAGGTAATCCACAGTTACTCCCAACCTGTTTGCCAATGTAACAAGTGTATCAAGTGCAAGGCTTCTTTCTCCTCGCTCAATTTGTCCCATATAGGAATCCGATATTCCTATATCCTCTGCAAGCTTCTCTTGCGTAAGCCTCAATTTAAGCCTTTCTTCCCGTATTCTGCTCCCAAGCCGAACATAATCCATTTGTTTTCACTCCTTTAGGATAACTCTATCCATAAAGTGCGAAAATATTAACATACTAATAGAGGTATTTATATTGACTAATAGTGGTATTGTTTGGTAAAATCATATCACAGCATCTAAAAGTTTACTTCCCCCCCAAAATCCGAAGTATGGAGTGAAAATATGATTGGATATGATTTTATGATGGCTTCTACTGAAGAAAAGATAATTATTGTGTTGATACTACTTTTTGTAGGAATAATAAGCTTCATCGCTGAAAAGTATTCTAAAAAATAAATTGAAAAGGAATTCTACCAACAATTCATCCCATTATAAAAGGCAGCAAGCATTTCTGCTCACTGCCTCTACCAACGGAACACCAGACAAATATAGAAACCTACCCCTCCACCTTGCAAAGGAAGTCGTATATAGGTTTCAACGTCTTAAAGCCTTTTTTCAGCCGATCCGGCAATTCCTTTGAAAATGCAAGGTCGAAATCATTCTGGACGCATTCAAAGAAAATGTTTTTTCTGTCCAGCCATAATTTGAGGTTTTCCGGTTGATCCGGAAATTTGCTCCTTTTGTACATTTCGCCCCCGATCACAAACTCCTTCTGGGATTCATAGCATTTCAAAGCTTTTAAAAATGCAGGATGCTTGTTAATGATCATCTCGCGCATGGCAGCCATGGACTCTGGCCCTGCACCATAATAGCCGACGCCGTAGCTGGAGCCTTTTTGGCTTATTTCAAACCAGAAGCAGGGAGACGTCGCCATCTGGGATTTATCCCGCAGGAACACAAACCAGGCATTATCCCGGTACAGGCTCTTGTCTTTTGAAAAGCGGGTATCCCTGCGCACCCTGGAAATTAGCTTTGATGGAAGGGTAATGATCCTATCGTCTATCTCCATTATGGTAGGCGCCAATTCCATGATAAGCTCTACAAACGGGTTGTACACATATTGCTTATATTCGCTTTTATGGCTTTCATACCAATCCTTGCTATTATTCATTTTATTTTCGAAAAGGAATTTCAATGCTTCTCCTGTAAATCCATTAAAACTCATGCCAGCAGCCTCCATACTATCATTTTCGCAAAACAAAGGGACAGTTTTATCGTTTCGGCCTGCTCTATTGGGGAATTCCCAGCATCCACAAAAACCGCCTTTGAGCAACGCTCTTCACCCTATTATACCATAGAACCAAAACAGAAACAAAACAACCATCCCCTCGTCTCTATTCACAGGATGTATCTTGAAGTGCGACTATGGCACCAGGCATTGCAGCCGGATACCGAAGGGAAAAAAGCAGACCTGCCGACCCCTTGGCTCCACAAGGGATTTTAATGCACGCCCGCATCAAATATGGGAGGCTGTCTTTAGAGGAATTAAGGGAATGGTTGGTGAATAAATAAGAAATGTAATGAAAATTATCTTTAGGATATAAAAGTCACAAGGTACAGTGTCCTCATACCTTGTGACTTTTATTTACAGCCAAGCCTTTGCAATATAATCCGTATGTTCTCTAAGATTTCATAATAGTTAATTTTCCTGCGTCCATTTCACATACAGTATCGCAAAGCATATCAATATCCTGTGCATTATGGCTGGCCAGCAGGATAGTATGGCCTTCATTGCGCAATTGCATTAGAAGGTCGCGTACATCATTGACACCATGCTTATCGAGGCCATTCATAGGCTCATCAAGTATTAAAATTGAGGGATGTTCCATAATTGCTTGTGCAATACCTAGCCGCTGCCTCATACCAAGCGAATATTTACCTACATGCTTTTTACTTTCAGGGTCTAAACCCACACGATGGATGGCATTTATTATTTCTTTTTTTGAAATATGCTTTTTAATTGACGCTAAAAACTTTAAATTTTTATAACCGCTGTAGTTTGGTAAAAATCCGGGAGTCTCTATTATGATGCCTATGTCGTCCGGGACATCAGTATCTTTACCGATACTTTTGCCGTTTACAATTATTTCTCCGGATGTTACCGGCACAAAGCCGCAAATACATTTCAAGAGCATGGTCTTTCCAGAGCCGTTACGTCCCACTAAACCATGTATCTTGTTTTTCTCAAAAGTAATGGAAACGTTATTTAAAACATAATTTTTCTGAAAAGCTTTACAAACATTATTTATACTGATTATTGGAGCTTCCATGTGTCAACTTCCTCCTTTTTCATTAAACCGGCGGCAGTACCTGTATATCACGTTTACGCACTGATAAAACAGCCAAAATACTCAATACAATGATACTTGCCGCAAAGAAAATATAAGCATACAGGTTGCTTGGGTTCCATGCCAAACCGGTAGGATCAAGAATTGTCAAGCGTGCCATTGATATTGGTGAGAAATGGTACATATAATTGGGGAGTGCATTACTTATCAATATATCCAGGAAAGTGACTGCAGATGCTATAATAGCACCCATCGCGCGGTTAAGATGAATATTGGTTATAAAGATTATAAGTCCCAATATAGTCCCGGCACACCATTCCAACAGCAGACTTAAACTAAAAGCCTTCATTGGTGAATAAAGTGTCTGTATTTTATAGCTGATCGGTAATATTCTAATTTCCTGGCCTGCATTGATTTGGGCAAGAGTGCTTAATACTTTTCCCCAACCATCACTTACAAACATGTTTGGCGATAGTACAAGTGTACTAATAAAGGTTATGAATAAAAAATAGATGGCTGTACCCAACATAATGTAGAGCACTTGTCCCACTCCCCACTGAATACGTCCGCTCCGTATCAAAAGATAAGGTTGGCCTTCATCAATAAAGGGTGCATCGCAAAAGAGAAATACGATACCTAACATCATCGGTATCTGTGTAAAAAAACAGTCCGATAAAAACGGGAACACCCATGGAGTAACCCTATAGCCCACACTTTTTGAAAAAGCTGTTATAGGTCCTACATAATTTAACACAAGCATAATAAGTAAAACACCTAAAATATAGATGCGGGGATTTGTAAACCATCTGCGTATATTATTCATACAGATAAGAAAAGACTTGCATATACTATCCATTGGCCAACCTCCTTTTTGCAGTTCTTACAAATAACAACCCAACAGCCACAGTCAGCATGGTATACAACAGTGTGGCATAAGCCAGGCTTACCCAAGTTCCTTTTACCATACACATACCCTCAGATATCTTGTTTAACCTGAGCCATACTGGGAATGTGGATGTTGCACGATTCAGGAAAAAAGATGCGATAAAAGGCGTGCATAAAGCCACAAATTTATTTGGCATATAGGAAGATGCACAAAGCCCTGCAACAGACCAGAAGGCTGCTGCAAGAAACGCCAGATAAATGCGTATTGCAAAATACATGCCATACTGCCCATTCAACAAAAACTCACCACCGACGGTATGGGCTGCTGCGCTTTTTATGGAAGATTCGGATACAAGTGCAAGTCTTGGCATTAAGGATATAATGAACAACGCATTCCCCAAAGCGATAGCACTTCCCGAAGATAATGCACAGGATATGGCCTTTGAAAGCCCATATCCCCTATGGCCGGTACGAATGGCGATTAACCTGATATATTGGCTGTTCCAATCACTGCAAAAGCTGGTTGTGTAGGGCAGTACGCAAAAGAGGGCTATTAACGGGCCCAAAGAAACTGGAGCGTATTCAAACAAGGTTAGTATATTCGCTTTTGGAAAGATCTCTCTCCACACACTCGCATAATAAACAATACATACACCAATGGCTGCAATAAAAAAGTTTATGGAACCAAAGGCCCGTTTCATGTCTATGGATAGAGCCTGAAATGTTCGTTTCAAAAAAATTACCCCCTGATTACTGAATTTCTTTCCCGGTGATCGCATTGATACGTACTGTACTGTACTTCATATAAGATTTTCCCGTTTTAGAATAATTCTGCTCGGCGTTAAAAATCCAGGCCGGCACCAACTCCATTTGTTTATTTGATAGTTCTCCTGTTTTTGGGTTAATGGTACAATTAATCAACACAGGTTCATATATAAGGGATATACCTGTTACTTTGAGCTCGTCTTTTAGTATCACACTAGCATACTTTTCTTTTAAACTGTCGAGTGCCTGCTCAATGGAAATCAATTTGGAAGCGTTGACCTTAGAGTCTTTTTGATGATATAGTGTGCCATTTACATTGAATAGTTCAATTCCATTTTTAGAATATATAATTATAATCCTGCCTCCATCGACAATAATACCGTTACTTTGTATTATATAGTGGGTGGTATCGCAGGGAATGCCGTGAAAATCCATCTTAAAAATCATATAATAGCATTCATCCTCTTTAGCCCATTTGTCTTTGAGTTTAATCTTACCCACATCAACAAACGATTTGAAACCTTCATCTTTTAGCAGCATCTCTTGTTCCTGCTGAAGTGTCTCATAATCCAGAGCATATACCTTCGGTGGCATATGGGGTGTAATATTGAGGGCTTTTAGAATATCCTCTGCCTTCTCTACCGCTTTTTGTTTCGGCATAAAATCAAGCTCGTTCAATTTGAATTTATCAGTATTTTTAGAAGCTTCGGAATCTTGTCCATCATCTACCACATTATCTGCATAAATTCCTAACGAAGTTTCAAATCTAAAATATTGTCCCTGACCAATAATAAGTTTTTTATTACCCAAAACATAAGAGGTATCCGGACTATTGTTTTTTTCTTGCTTTACATCCTTCGAACCTAAAAAGGTATCACATAATTTCCGACTATCAAATATAGCTTCTTCAACCGGTAATACAGATGCTTCTTTGACATCAGGTGCATCAATAGTTGCATCGACAATCAGTTTGTCGGATAATGTTGCTTTATATGTCTTGGCATTATTAGCTGCTGGAGCAGCTGTATTTACGGCAGGGGTCTCAGATCTGCCTTTTTCCTGCAAAGTCATCTTTTCATCCGTACACGCTGAAAGTAAAGTGAGAGTAGAGAGTATTATGCAGAATCCTCCAATTTTTGTCCTTCCTTTTACAAGCATTTTAAAATCCTCCTCTATTGATAAAATAATACCGGCAGTCTATAACTTGACCACCGGTATTATTCTATCAACAGGATTTATTTAAATTCCGACCAAGATGTAATGAAATTGTAAAAATTCTTCTACTTTGAGACATCTGTCCAACCGTTTTTCATACTAAGTAGGTAAAGCATGTTTTCATGCATAAAAAATGACATATACATCAACTGTTCCTGCTCGCCGAACAGCCTACTTGCAACGATAGAATTCAGGTCCATATCATATGTCCAGGAAAAATCATCACTATAACCCATTTTTTTAATTATGTTTCTTGCTGCCTGGGTAGCTTGTGGCTGGATTTTTTTGTTACTTAGGACTACTTTTTGATCATTGTCATGAGCTACCATATGGAAACCTATAAGCCTTCCGTCTGATTGGATAGTATAAACGCCACCTAAGTCATACATAGTGCCTGACGGGTTTTGAGGGATTAATTCCACTTCCCAAACAAGGCTTTGAGTATTCTTACTGGCGATGACAGCAACTCCATTGAGGTCACCATCAAAGAACAATCTTTCGTATTGCTTTGCCATTTTCTTAGCATCCTGTTCGTCATGAATAGTCATAAAAACCAGCTGTGGTATTTCCGGACCCTTGAGCAGTGTCTGGAGCTCAAGGCCATCCGCCTTGTGAGTCACACCAATATCCCGGTTGTTTATTATAGCTAGAAGAGACGGTGTTATCAGGCCATTAAGGATAACAGTCGACGCAATGATGACAATAAGGCTTATATTTATTATCCATTTCTTATTGTGTAAGGTTGAATGTCCATTTTTAGAAACATTGGCAGAATGCGCCCCATATCTTTTCAGCCTTATCTTCATGCTTGTCCCCCCCCTTGTATGAAAACAAGCCGCACACACGTTCCCTTGCCTTCCCGGCTTTCAATCTCCATGGAAGCATGGTGCAGCGTAATGATTTCCCGGCATAGTGACAAGCCTAAACCCGCGCCGTTGTGCTGACGTGTTCGTGCCTTGTCTACCATATAAAATGGCTCCAAAACATGAGGCATATCTTTTTCAGGAATGCCAAAGCCCTGGTCTATGACCTCAATAACTATCTTGTTGTCGTCCTCTTTAGCTTGAAGATGGATCGTACTGTCCCGAGGGCTGGCTTTGATAGCATTATCAAGGAGATTGAAAAGCAATGTTTTAAAAAGATCTTTTTCCATGTTAATGGTGACCCCTGCATCATCCAATGCAAGGGTAAGATTTTTCTTCCCCAAGCTTGGATGCAGAGTATCATATACCTGTTTGAAAATGAGGCGCAGCGGTACAGGCTTTAATGCAAGCTCTCCGCTCTTAAGATGAAACATGAGCATCAGCTTATTGGACATGGCCTCCAAACGTTTTCCCTCACTGGATATATAGGTAAGTGCCTCATCTACTTCATATGGCTCTTGTTCTACGGTACGAAGCAGGTCGGCATACGCTATGACGGATGTGAGAGGGGTCTTTAACTCATGGGTTAAATATTCTACAAACCGCTGTTTTCGATTTAGCTCCTGCTGAAGCTCCTGTTCACGTTTGTTTACTGCATCTGCCATAACATTGATTTGTGAGGAAAGTGCAGCAACTTCATCGTGGCCGGATGTTTTCGCACGCATCGAATAGTCGCCCTTCGCTATATGCCGGGCAGAAAGCTCCAGCTTCCTTAAGGGTCGGGTAAGCAGGTATGAAATAATGCCTAAAAGTCCTGCGGCAATTATACATATCGCTGTGCTGAACCAGATAAATTCCTTAATTTTGTCGTTCTGGTCATTATATAGAGTAGAAATATCATTTATGCAATATAATAGAAAAGTATTGTTGCCTGTCTGAAATCTGCTGGCTGTAACAATGAGCATTTTTTTATCCACTTTGTCCATGCGATAGGAGATATTCCGGTCAAGGTTATCCATTGTTTTACCAACATAAGCTTGTACCGACGCATAGGAGTTGGAAAAGACCACCTGATTATCTCCATTTACAAGCAATATCTGCCTTGCGCCACCGTCTGACTGTATCAGCTTCGATACAGCATCCGATTGGTACGATTTGTAGATGTCGGGAGCTTCCGAAAGCAACTCTTTCCAGTATGTAAGGCTTGTATACAGCGACTGCTGGAAGGCTTTATGGTATGAGAGCGCAGACAGTGTTTCTCTTTGAACCATACTGCTGTAATCCCGACTCAACCAAATAATGCCGATAGCATCTAATGCAATAAACAGTACTATATATCCATAAATAAAAATCTTCTGCCAAAACCTCATATATTATTCCAACCTATATCCGGTTTTAAAAACCGTCATAATCTCATCTTTCCAACCCAGTTTTTTCCTTAACCTCTGTATATGGGCATCAACAGTTCTGGTTTCTCCTGCAAAATCATATCCCCACACTTTTTCTAAAAGGGTTTCGCGTGCCAACGCAATGTGTTTGTTCTGCATAAGCAGTGCCAACAGCTCATATTCCTTGGGCATTAGCTCTATGTTTTCACCTTTTTGCAATACTTTATGGCTGTCTAAATTAATCTCAACATCCAGATGGCGGATTATATTTGATATTTTGTTGTTCCTGTTTAGCACGGCCCGTATGCGTGCCAGCAGTTCCTGGTATTCAAACGGCTTGGTAATGTAATCATCGGCACCCAGTTCAAAACCGTGTAATTTACAATCGAGTGCATCCTTTGCTGTTAAAAATATTACAGGTATATCCTTCGGCTTAATAAGCTGTATCAAATCAAAACCATCCAGGTGAGGAAGCATAACATCCAACAGTACCAGGTCAAAGGTATCGGTCTCAATTTTCAGTGCAGCATCCTGGCCGTCATAGGCTTGTTCCGTATTGTATCCGGATATGTTCAAGTATTTACATATTACATTGGAAATAGGTTTTTCATCCTCCACTACAAGAATACGCATTATGTCACCACCTGTATCAGAATTATTTTACAGTCTATTATATCACTTTTTTATTAAAAATCAAAAATTCGAATACAGCCCCACTGAAGAATGAGTATATCAGTCCTCTATCCATTAATTATTGATACATAGAATGGTATTATCCTAAATTATATATATTGATTTGTTGTTGCATGGAAAAGGGAGCAATCAAGGGCGGTGGAATCAGTGTAGACTGTCCCCATACTGAAGCTAATAATGAAAGAGTATCTAGAGAATTTAATTGGCAATGTAGAAAATTTTATGATTGCGTTCGTTTCATCTGATTTTGTCTTATCAGATTTAGCCCCCGAATGTGGCGCACAAATGGTTGGAACCCTGCGGTAAATTTATAGAGGACGGAAAAACCGTCCTCACAAGGAAAGAGAATAAAAAAATGAATTATGGAAATTTAAATACATACGAATCCCTCATAAATGCTCGACGATCTGACCAATAAGCTCGGTTTCGTCACTGGTAACCTGCTTTCTTAATGCTACGGTAATTAAATCCTCCCGTTCAACCATTCTGTAATATGGCCCAGGATTTTATCCTTGCAAGGCTCATTTAATATTTCATGATACAAACCGGAGTAAATAAATAATGTTTTATCCGTCGATTTAATTTCACTAAAGAAATCTCTCGAATCCTTTTCATCTACTAATCCATCATTAGCTCCATGTAAAAGAATGACCGGATCAGAAAACTTTTCTGCATTTTCTTTTAACCATTTGTGGCCTGCCTGAGTAGAATATAAAAGGCCTAACGATATCTTTTTTTCTACAAATGGATCATTGACGTACGCTTCCACAACCGCTTTATCAGAGCATACTCCATCTCCTAGTTCATTGTCCATATACGTCAGAGGATCAAGGCCGTCCGGCGCCATTTTAGCCAATCCCTTATTATCTCTTGTCCACGCTCCCGACATAATAATACCTTTTACTTTCCCGGGGTATTTTGTTCCAAAGCAGGATACCGCGTAGCCGCCCATACTATGTCCCAGTAAAAATACCGGCAAATCCGGATTTTCCTTCAATGCCAAATCTACAAAAACATTTACATCCCCAATGATTATTTCTCGATTTTCATAGTATACTCTCTGTCCTTTTGAACGACCGTGCCCTCTATGGTCAAAGCGATACATTTTAAATCCCTGTTCGTTTAAGTATTGCGTAACATAATCATATCTTCCCTGATGCTCACAGAGCCCATGAACAATTACTACTACCCCTTTAGGTTGTTCCGGTGTATCCACTTTTCCGTATAATTCAATCCCATCGGAAGTCTTTTGAAAAAACTCCCTTGTCATTTTAAACCCCCCCCCATCGTACTTATTCGCACTTTACACATTGGGCAATCTCCGTAAAGATTACTCCCAAGGCATAAGCCCCCGCATCAGGATATCCCAAACTTCTTTCTCCAACGGTACCTGCCCTGCCCATCCTTGCTACAATTTTCTCAGTTGCTTTCGCTCCATCCGCTGCAGCTCTTGCACCATTTATAAATGCAGTCTTTACAGTATCACCACGCTTAGCACTTTCCATCCACGAATCAGCACAAGGAACCAAAGCATCAATTAAAGTCTTGTCTCCTACTACAGCCCCTCTGCCAAAAGAACGTTCTCCGGTGCTTTGAATTCCCTTCACCGCCGCCTGCATCATATCTGCAAACTCTCTAATTGAAAGTTCCTTTTTATCGCCAGCATATTTTCCAGCCGACCTAAAGGCAGAACCCCAAATGGGACCGGAAGCGCCTCCGCAATATTCCATAATTACTAAAGAACAAGCATCCAAAAAGCTTCCTATGGATTGTGCTTTGTTTTCAATAATTTCCTTCCATTCCCTTTTTAACTGCTTGAATCCTTTGGCAACACTCATTCCAAAGTCACCATCTCCTGCATGAGAATCCAGGTCGCAGAACGGCACTTCATTTTTGATAATGCATTCGCTCATTTTATCAACAATGTAAATGATATTGTTCAGTGATATTTTATTGCCTCGAACGACTGCATAAGATTCATTTGTCTCAACCTTATAGGAAACTTCCTTTGCTTCCTCACTCCCTACTGCTAAATTCACGTATTTTACACTTTCCACCGGACCCTCTACTTTAAATGCCGGAGCATCGCTCTTGCAGGAAAGAAGCTCTTTTAATTGTTCATCCAGCTTCATAATTGAAACAGACGCACCCAGCATATCGATACTGGTCATATAATTTCCTACAAAGGTTCGATTGATTTTAATATTCTTTTGCGCCAATTCTCTGGTTACTGCATTATTTAAAAGGTACAGTTCCTGCAGCGGCGTGCTGCCGAATCCATTAACCAGTAATGCAATTTCTTCTTTAGGGGATTCGTCCAGCTGTAAATCCGCCAGGAGAGACGCTACCATTCTATGGGCCAGTTCATCTGCTGTAACAATCTTTTCTCTTTTTATTCCCGGTTCTCCGTGAATACCAACACCATACTCCATCTCATCTTCGCCGATGTCAAAAGTGGGCGTGCCCTTTGCAGGTACAGTACAGGAACTGAATGCAAATCCAATACTTCGCACATTCTGCGCCGCTTTTTGCGCTACCGCCTTGACCTCCTGCAAACTTTTCCCCTGCTCTGCAATTGCTCCGGCAATTTTATGAACAAGCACAGTACCTGCAACTCCACGACGTCCAACGGTATACAAGCTGTCCTGTACCGCAATATCGTCCTCTACTTTGATATAATCAACCTGAATGCCATCTTCACTTGCGAGATAGGCGGCATTTTTAAAGTTCATCATATCACCGCTATAGTTTTTGATGATAAGTAAGGTTCCTTTATCACTTGCTGTTTCCTTAATTGCCTGATATACCTGGATTTGGGAAGGGGAAGCAAAGATGTCTCCACAAACTGCCGCATCAAGCATTCCCTTTCCCACAAATCCTGCATGAGCAGGTTCGTGTCCACTGCCCCCGCCACTGATTAAGCTAACCTTATTTCTATTAATTTCCTTTTTCTTAATAATTTTGTACTTTTCAATAAATTCGAATTCGGGATGTGCAGAAACAATCCCATTACACATTTCAATTACGACTGTCTCCGGTCTGTTGATAATCTTTTTCATGACATTCCCCTCACTCTCGCCTTGTAAGCACTCCCTATCGCATCAGCTGTTATGATGGCAGCTGCAACTGACTCAGGAGTAACTGGAAAAGGCATGGAATAAATAGATTCCTCTAAAATGCAGGATTTCTCAGCCACTTGCATCAATTCTTCCTGCGTAATCGAATCTACTCCGATATCTGCCAGACACACAGGCAATCCAATTTTTACACAGAAATCCAATACTTCATACAATTCTTCTTCCGGTGCATTTTCCAGCACAAGCTGTGCGATTGTACCAAAGGCAACTTTTTCACCATGGAAATATTTATGTGTCCCCTCCAGGATTGTTAACCCATCATGAATAGCATGTGCAGCAGCAAGTCCGCCGCTCTCAAATCCTAAACCGGACAAAAGAATATTGGCCTCAATAATATTTTCCAGTGCCGGAGTCACCATATTACAGTCGCAGGAAATCTTTGCCTTTTGGCCATCCTTTAATAAAGTCTGATAACATAATGCCGCTAAAGCAAGTGCCGTATTTGTCCCTTTTGCTTCTCCGCATAAGCCTTCACGGAAGCCACACGGTAAACCCGCATTTACATTGGAATAAGAATTTGAAGTTGCTCTTGCTTCAAAATAAGTAGAAAGAGCATCCCCCATACCGGATACCAGGAAACGTGTAGGTGCTTTTGCGATTACAGTTGTATCAACTAAAACCACACTAGGACTTTGTTTAAAATACGCATAATCATCAAATGCACCCTCCGGAGTATACAATACTGCCGAATGGCTGGTCGGAGCATCCGTTGCTGCAATTGTCGGACATATAATCAATGCATCTCCCATCGCTACGCATTTTGCCGTATCAATTGCTTTGCCTCCTCCTAATCCAATGGTGCAGGAACATCCGTTTTTCTTTGCAACTTCTTGTAATCTCGCAACCTCCTGACGAGAACACTCGCCCGTAAATCCGCTTTCAACAAAAGTAATCTGGAATTTTTCCGCTGTGGCATCCAGTTTTTCCTTTACTCTGGCTACATCATCCGGATGTGCAATCAAGAGTGCCGATGTTCCGAAGCTTTTCACGAAATATCCCAGATTCAATAATTCGTCTTCCCCCTGCACATACTTTGTTGGACAAATAAATGCTTTTCTCATAAGAAACCTCCTCTATTCATTGTAAGTATTGCACAAAAAAACAATATCTTTACATCACTATTTTGTTACAATTTCTAAATTTATTATAAAAAAATATTTGTGAAATAACATTAGATAATGTTACCCACTTATTTAAAAAATAAGTAGTAAAATTTAAGACATTATCCAGGAAATTTGTATTGTATAGTAATACACTACTTCGGCTATGGTACGATTTGTTCAAGCCAAATGTACCTGCGAAGGATTGACTTTATAATTTCTTTTATTGTATAATTGGAATATGTAGCACTAATACAACAATATTTTCCCATCCAGAGTTTTACTTCAGTGAAAATTTTATTCTCGTAAGGAGGGATATTAACTTGAGAACACCCTTAACTAACATACACCAAATTGTCAATCCTGCTAAATTCCAAAAAATACAAGATGATATTTCATTAGCAACCGGACTTGCAATTATAACAGTGGATTATACGGGAATACCGCTCACGGCGCACAGTAATTGCAGCAAATTTTGTCAAAGGGTTCGTTCCTCTGAAAAATATCGCAATTATTGCGAGAAATGCGACTCCCGTGGAGGCCTGGAAGCGGCACGAATTCGTAAGCCGTTTATTTATGTTTGCCATGCGGGACTTGTAGATTTTGCCATACCGATTATTGTAGACAACTTATATTTAGGTGCCTTTATGGCTGGACAAGTGCTTCTGGATCAGGAAGATTCGGAAAATAAGCTGGAGCGTATCCTGTCCGGGGTAGGCAATACCATCGATTTAACCCGGGATATCGAACTCCAGGAACTTTACGGCATGCTGCCGGTTATGCGCTTGGAGAAAATCACAGCCCTTGCCAATATGCTGCTGCATATTGGGAATTATTGTATAGAGGAAGCAGTTCTTAGAGCCTCCATCGCTCAACTGAGTTCCAGGAAGCAATCAGCGGAATTATATAAAAATCCGGATTATCCTTTTGAGAATGAGCAGGATAGGGCCGGTACAATTGCGGATAATTACAGCAAGCGGTCCAGCAAGATTTTGCAGCCGGCATTAAACTATATAAAACAGCACCCCCATGAAAAGATCTCGCTTTCCAAAATGGCAGCACTATGCAATATTTCCGCCAGTTATTTCAGCAAGCTGTTTGCCAAAGAGAAGCTCGGAAACCTGTCGGATTATGTAAATCACGTTAAGATGGATCGTGCAAAGGAACTTTTGCACAGCACTGATTGGCCCATTCGTAACATTGCAGATAATTTGGGCTTTGATGACTGCGGTTATTTTATTAAAGTTTTTAAGCAAGCTACAGGAAAAACTCCTTCCGAGTTTCGAAATGGCCGCGGCACTACAACTATGTTTAAAAGCAATACAAAAAATAAGTAGCGAGTAATCCAAATTCAGAATTTGGATTACTCGCTACTTATTTCTCCAGCGGCTTTCTTTTCATCCGTTTTGTATAGCTTGCTTAATTATTCACTGGATACGATTTTGGTATACCTTCGCAGGGCATACTCTCCATCGTGGGCGGCACCGCAATAGCTAGAAGACATGCCGATGCCCTTTGTCACCCGCACAATCCCCGTTTTCCATAGGATATCGGAAAGGTCGGCAACCTCGCTTTCTCCGCACAACAGTCCTGCGGTTTGCAGATGGTTTTTATACTTCCGCAGACTCCTCAGCAGTTCCTGGTGCGGAAGCGGCTTCACCCAGCAGTTCCGGAACTGTATGGAGGGCTCCAGCACCGCATCCGGATAAGTAATCAGGCTGCATCCGCGGCCCTGAAATATCCGGCTGTTGCGGTACAGCACTTCAAAGGATTCATGATAGAGCTGCTGCGTGATCTGTGATTGAATCCCCAGACCGAAATCATAGGGATGGCGCTCTACCGCCTCCTCCAGTACCGGCAGGAACCGGCTGCAGAAATCGTAAACCTCATCCATGTCCTGTGTATCGACAAAAATGCCCTGGCAGGAACTGCACAGAAGCTGATTGGTAGTGCAGATATGCTGTGCCAGTCCGGCCAGATTTTCCTGGCTCATGCCGTTTTTCGTAACATAGGCAAAACTGGCCTTATGTCCCCATTCGATGAGCTTCGTGTTGGGTTTGACCAGCTTGCGGATAGCGCTTACGGCAATATCACCTCCCCATACCACCACTGCATCTGCGGCTTCCATCAGCTTGGATATGGCTTCCACATCCCTGGAGGAATACTCGAAAACGTAAATGTATTCGGCCAGGGAAGGCTCGAACTTCAAAAGCCTCAAAAGTATATTGACAGACAGTCCGCCATCCACCTCTGGAAGTTTAAGGATGTTGATATTTCCGGTCAAAAGTCCTTCGATGACACTGAAGGCCGGCAGTCCGTCCGCATTGCCGGCAGCAATATGCAGCAGCACGCCCAGGGGCATTATCCGCTCACCTACAGTCTCTGTATGGAAAGGCGGACAAAAATACCGGAGCTTTCCGTAATTCTCACCAAATTCAGCATGCAGGCGGGCCAGCAGATACTTTTTGCTGAACATTATTTTTGCCTGCTCCAGATAGCTTTTTCCCATCCGGGGATCAACTCCCATATCCACCAGGGCCTGTAAATCCTCTTCTTCATTCAACGCCTCCGCCATTCGGTCGCACGCATCCAAAATCCTTTCAATATCCGGCCTGTCCTTTGATAGGGTTTTCAAAATCCGTTCGTCTAAGCCCTCCAAAACCCCATGGGCCTCTTTTGCATCTAAAAGCACACCATCTACAAGATTCACAGCTTCATCCCTCCCAATAGCTCTGCCGCTCCTGCTGCACAGGTTTTTACTCCCTGCAGTCCACTCCGGCCCAATACTTCAAAATAAGGGGAAGAAATCCCGCAGCCGCACTGCTTTCCTTCCCGCATCACCGCCAGGTCGTCCGTCATTATGCTGACCAGCGGCATACTGCCCACCAAAGGTGAAACAAGATTGAGAAGACCCGGAGTTCCGTTTTCCACCGGCAGCAGCGTTTTTACGTCCCGGATGATCACCCGGCTGTAAACCGGAACATGGAAATGGTGGTTTTTACAATCACAATATAGGATGGGATGTTCCACCGCACCAAAAAAATCCTTGCAGTTTTCCTCCTTTATTCCCAGTGTCTCTTCGGCAAGCCGGTACAGTTCACCCTTGCTGGTTTCCTGCATGAAAAACTGCTTCCAGCCGCCTCCAAGGAATATTTTCGAGTTTTTGGGCAGCCGCAGTTGAATGCCGGACTCCTGCAAATTTTGCAGCAGGAAGTGCAAATAGGCCGGGAAACCCATGAACCGGACGGGAAAGCCTGCCTTCTCATAGCGGAGCAAGGCTCTTTTGATTCCTTCCATGTTCAACTGGTATTCGGTGCCGGTATCCTTTAGGGCATATTCCCTATGCAGCGCCGGAGCCGCTAATGTTGTAGCATAAGCGGTTTTGACGGCGCTCATCTGATTGCGCGGGCTGGGTTCGTACCCCAGGACGATATAGTTTGTGGGCACTACGGAAAACAACTTGTAATAGGAAAATGTCCGCAGCACCATACGAAGGGCAAAATATGCACTTTTTGCATCCAAACCCGCAGTACTGGGTTTTCCTTTGGTTCCGGAGGAGGTTGCCTTAAACAGCAAGCGCTCATAGGGAATGGAAAACAATGCATGGGATTTTAAAAAAACGGTTGGAATCGCGGGTATTTTATACAGGTCCGAAACGGATTGCAAACAGTTTATGTCAAATGCGCGGTGCTGAAGGATCCGTGCATAATCCGGACAGTTTGCCCGGTGGTATGCAAGGCTTTCTCTGACGGCCTTCAGGAATAGATCATTTGTGCCTTCTATGTTATATAGCTCGCGGCAGGTAAACAACTTTCTTCGGTAACTCATCACACACCTCGATCATTTTTTATTCAAACATTGTACCTCAATTTAATTGTACACCATTTCCTCCCTACAGTAAAAGAACATCTTCAGTCCGCAAAAAACTCAAACAAAAAACCCAACTTGGACTTATATCCAAATTGGGTTAATATGATCAGTGCAGGAGAGGTATATGTCACAAAGGCATATCCTTTAGCAGAAATAAAAAGCAATTTACCTGTTTCCCCTTCTTGATTGGTTCTACCTATTAATAAATCCTGACCGATGACATTTGATCGTTGCAAGCAGCACCCACATAGGAGGTATCCGCTGTAAAAGTCCACTTCGTACCTGTGAAATCACCATTCTGATAAATTTCCACAGTATAACCTCTAGGAACTTTCAGTGCCGACACCCAATTATCCGGGACTTCTGCCGCCAACATGTGGCTTAGTAAATATTCGCCTTTCTCAAGGATAGCTGCACCACCAGTATAATCCTTATTCTCATAGAAGGTAGGGCCGGAAGGTATGATTTTGAAGGAAGACATCTTGTCATTACAGGCGTCGCCTACATAAGAGGTATCCGCCGTGAAAGTCCATTTCGTACCTGAAAAATCACCGTGCTCGTACACTTCGACTTTGTAGCCCTCGGGAATCTTCAGCGACGACATACGGTCATTCCGGATTCCCGCTGCCAGCAGCATACCTCCGGTATAGTTACCGCTCGGAAGCGACACAACCGCACCTTTATAATCGGCATCCTCATAGAAAGATACTTTTGTTCTCGGTAAAGCTAAAGATTTAAAGACATTAAAGGCGAGAGCAAATGCACCTGTATTATTGGGATGTACGCAATCCGGAAAGTTCGCGGGCATATTGCTTGTAGCTGCATGGTTATCAATGATAATGGCTCCTGTCTGACTGGCTACTTGTTTTATCATGGGTATCATTTCATTTACAAAAATTGTTTCCGATTGGGAAAAACCCCCTGAATTTGGATATACAACCGGGCAATAGCACACATAGACGGTAGGATGGGATGCCAGATTCCTGTAAGCATTCACCATCTCAACATAATCGCTGACAAACTCACTTTTATATGCCCAATTCTGAGGCTTGGTATCGTTTGTTCCCAACTGGATAATTACAATATTGGGCTGCCAGTTTTTACTGTCTGTAAACATGGCTTCATTCCAATACGGATAGTCACCTTTTTTAAGCATGGTCCTTCCGCTAACCCCATAGTTTTTCACTATGTAATTGGTCCCGAGTAATTTCTGCAATTGTGAAGGGTAGCTGTACATGGAGCGATTTGTTGTACCTGCCCCCGCGGTAATGCTGTCGCCAATGCATGCAACCTTTGTTGCCGGTCCGGCGGCAAAGGCCGGAACATTGAAAAAGCTTACACAAAAAGCAAGTAGAATTCCCATACACACGGTCCTTAGTTTTAACATGTTTATACCTCCATCCTTGTATTTATTTTAAATAACGTTTTTGCCATCCAATTCTTACGGCCTACAATACTCCTAATAAATCTTAATGGATGTTGCTTTGTCGTTGGCTGCTGCACCCACATAATTGGAATCTGCGGTAAAGGTCCATTTGGTTCCGGTAAAATTATCATTCTCGTAAAGTTCAACGATCCAACCGCCCGGCACCCGCAGGGAAGAAATCCAATCATTGCTGATGCCTGCCGCATTAATCTGCGCCATCGTGTAATTTCCTTTGGATAAAGGAATGGAGACTCCTTTGTAATCCGCATGCTCACAAAATACAGCCGCAAGTACCTTTACAGAGGTCATCCGGTCATTACAATTCGCTCCCACATAGGAGGTGTCTGCAGTAAATGTCCACTTTGCCCCTGTAAAATTATCATTGTCATAAACTTCAACGGTGTATCCTTTCGGCACTTTTAACGAAGACATCCAATTATCCGGAATACCCGCCGCATTCATCTGTGCCAGGGTATAGGTGCCTAAAGGTAGTGATTTTGCTGTTTTGCCGTAGTCAGCATCCTCATAGAAGGTTACAGCCGGAGCCGAATCGCTTTGATAAATCTTTCCCATATTGGTAAGGCTGCCGGAAGCATCATACAGCGAGGAATACTTTGTGACCTGGTTATCATAGCATCGGTCCGCAAACCAGGCGTACCTTTCAACGAAACTCAAGCTTTCCAGCATGGGAATTACCTTCTTCATATACTCATCTGCCGCCTGCTGGGTCGGTGCTGCTTTCGTCGGAATCCCCCAGGCATTTATGTCAACCGTACCGATTTCGGTAACCCAAATGGGCTTTTTATACTTGTTATATACATTCGTGATCTTCGTCTTTATATCATTGACCGAATCAGGATTTGTAAAGTCCGGATAAAAATGAAGCGCAATAAAATCAACCCTGTAGCCACGCTTGTTGGCTTCCGCCATGAAACTGTCGAGCCAACCGTTTGTGGGTGTCGTTGTGGCAGGGCTGCCAAGGCGCAGTCCGGTGTTCATCAGCTTTGGCCATAAATCGATACATTGCTGCACCGTCATATTGGATTGTTCTGCCAGGTCAGGTTCATTAAAAGCCAATAGATTTTTAAATTTGCCGGCAGCCTTTCCCTGTTTTAACGCATCAAGGTTTGCAGTTGTTACGGAACCTGCTCCCCACAGCATGGGGACATATTCAAGGCCGCCGATTCTCGACGGATCGGCACTGTAGCTGTTTCCCCAGTTATAAAACCAGCTTCCGTTAAAAGCCGTAATTTTGGATAAGTCATTGTTCGCATAATAGCTGGATGCCACCCCTTTTTTAGCAAAGCTGCCGACTGCAAATGCCTGTTTTGTGTCAGAGAACCCTAAAAAATCCGTTTGTCCAAAAACAAGTAATGAAACCAGCAAAATGGAAAACGCTTTTTTTGTAAACACTCTGATACTCATCTTTTACACTCCTTCACATTTTTGTATTCTCTCTATACAATCCATAAAAGCCTTTTCATTATAACAAATTTTACCATGTAATTCAATGTTTAGGAAGTACTATTTTTATTTACAATGGTATAAGCCGGTTGCAGCTGCAACCGGCTTATTTCAACAAGCTGTTATTTCTCTAAATAAAAACGCCGATCCTTGATGGCATAAACCCTATCTGCCACATTCTCCAGCAACCGCTTGTCATGAGAAATGAACAGAATCGTACCAGTATAATTTTTCATCAGATGCTCCAATGCTTCCACCCCGGGCAAATCCAGAAAGTTGCTGGGTTCATCCATAAGCAGGATGTTATACCTTCCCAGCAGCATCCTGGTTAGAAGCAGCTTAATGATTTCGCCGCCGCTTAAAACCGACAAATCCTTCTGGATGTCATTCTGGGAAAAGCCCATTGAGGCAAGGACGGAACGAATCTCCGAAACCGGATAATCGCAATCTTCCTGCATAAACTTCATGACCCCTTGATTGCGATTGTACTTATAACCGTTTTGAGCAAAGTATCCGATTTCCGCCTTGGGAGAAACAGTGATTCCGCTTTCCCGATTCAGAATCATATGGAACAGCGTAGTTTTACCTGCACCATTGCCGCCGGTCAGTGCAACCTTTGCTCCTAGGGGAACCTGAAAGGAGGCCTTGTCAAAAATCACTTTATCACTAAAACTTTTGCTGATGTCCGTTCCAGTAATGGGATACGGGTTATGAAGCGCAAGGGCTTTGCTCTGCCGGAAGCAGATCGTGCGGATAACTTCCGGAGCCCGCACTTCTTCCATATTCTCCATACGGGACTCAATTGCTTTGGCTGCGGTATGGATTGCTTTTTGCTTGCTGCCATAGGATTTGAAATGAGAAAGCCTCCCTACATTGCCTGAAGCCTCTCTGGCGGTGATACCCTGCGGCTTTTGATCAATCTTCCTGGCTTTTTTCATTTTTTCGTCCACTGCACGCTGCAAACGGTCACGTTCCAACACAAACTGTTCATACCGTGCAGTCTGACTCTGCCGTTCTTCCTCTTTCTGCCGGAGATAATCGGAGTAGTTTCCCCAATACTCGGTGATCTTTCCAGCTTTCAGTTCCCATATCTTATCTACTACCCGATCGAGAAAATATCGGTTGTGGCTGATAATAAGAAGCGCGCCGGAAAAATACTTAAGCTGTCCGATCAGAAAGTCAATGCCCTCCCCGTCGAGATGACAGGTCGGTTCATCGGCAAAAATACCGTGTACCTGTTCGGAAAGTGCCTGTACGATTTTCAGCCGGGTTTCTTCGCCTCCACTCATCGTTTGCATTTCCAAGCGGGAAACCCCCAGCTTGCCTAAAAGCACAGGATCTTGTTCCTCCTGCAGCACAGCTTCTTCCAGCTGTGCAATATGGGTAAAATGCCCTAAACGTTGTATTTTACAGCCAGAGGGGGCCAACTCACCCAAAAGCACCTTCATCAATGTGCTTTTTCCGGCTCCGTTTCCTCCTACCAAGCCGATACGTTCATCGTCGTGCAGTTCCAATTCGTCAATATCCAATACTTCGCGTCCGGCGTATTCCACACGGATGTCTTTCGCTTTAATCAATAAATTCATCGTTATATCCTCCTGTCTGAAATCGCATGCTTGAATTACCTGTACGCAAGGGAACCCCCTGCGATTTAAGCAGGAAGGTTTATATAAAGATGTAGTACATAAAGATTCCTCCTCGCATTTTATGGATGTTTCCGATCCTGTTTTCGGCAATAAAAAATACAGGCCTCCGTCCGCAAAGCGAACTTTAGTCTGCATTCCAACGCCAAAAAGACACACGAGCAAAAAGGAGTAACTGCAAACAGTTACACGCTCCCCGTATCCAAGTCTTAATCCGTAAAATAAGCACAACAAAAAGCCCACAATTGTGGATGGGTATCCTCACTTTTTATTGCCAGCTTATCGTAAACGAATATAGTACATGGATACAGTGTCCTCCTTTTCCATTCAATTTAAAATAATTATAGCATCGTAATGAAGGGTCTGTCAAATAAGTGTTCTACTCCGGCGTATCACGCTACCACATGAAAAATATTTGCTATTATTTTTTTTCATAACATTATGAAAGGCAATAAGCATTCATGCTCTCTGCCTTTGTCAATGCCGGAGACGAACCACAACAAATTGAATTAGCCAAAGAGGCTGTTACCGTATTCAAATGCTCTTACATTCTCGTCAATGGATTTATGAGGTACATTTAACGTGATTACTTCTTTCCATGTATCTACCTTTATATCCAGGTACCTAGACAAAATTCCCAGCATGATTGTATTTGAGACTTGCTTTTTTCCTATTTTTATGGCCTCTGCAGACGCATTAACCTCGTAAACATCGAATTTTTCCTTAAGTTCATTAATCTCCTGGTCCGGATACAGTTGTTTTTCCTGCTGCACTGAAGTTGGATACACTTTCTTCGTATTCAGAATTATTACGCCTTTATCCTTTACGATATGGCTCCACCGTAGGGCTTCCAGCGGCTCCAAAGCTACCAGGACATCGCCTTCACCCACCGGAATATTGGGTGAATAGACCTTTTCCCCGATTCTCACATTTCCCCAAACCATTCCACCACGTTGGGAAAGTCCGACAACATCATTACTTTTCATGTCATAGCCGTCCTTCAATGCTGCTTGTGCGATAATCCTGGTCATTAAAGTAAGTCCTTGCCCCCCTACTCCTGCGAGCATTATATTGTAAATCACGATCCTCATTCCCCCTTCCCAACTGTACTTGACTGTTTTATGGCATTTACAGGACAAACCTGTGCACAAATGCTGCATCCCACACACATATCCTTATCTATGGAGGATTTAAGTTTTTCAATTCCTTCATATTTCTTCATGCATAAGGGTGGGCAATTTGTTCTGATACAAGTTCTGCAGCCGATACATATTGCAGGATCTACGTAGAGATGAGGCTTTTCAACCTTATATTTCAACGCACAAGGACCGTTGGCAATCACGATGGACACTCCGTTATATTCCACCTCTTCTTTTATTGCCTGCTGCGCCGCCTTGTATTCGAATTGATCTACTTCCCTAACTCTGTCAAACCCGATTGTCTCCAGCAGGTTTTTTATGTCAATCTTCATATCATCATCCGCATTAAATGCTCCGGAACTTGCATTGTGCTGCCCGCCCGTCATGGCAGTGGTTCTATTATCTAAAATTATGATGGTAATATTTTCATTTTCACCCTTTTGATGAAGGAGATTAATAAAGCCGGGTATGCCTGAGTGGAAGAAGGTTCCGTCTCCGATGACCGATACAATGGGCTCTCCTTCCGTACAATGCGTCATTGCTTTTCTTATTCCTTTGACTATACCTAAACTTGCCCCCATACTAATTATGCAATTGGACTGTTCAAACGGTGGAAGGAATGCCATGGAATAGCATCCGATATCCCCAATCACAATCTTAACCTTTGACTTTTTCAATATATCAAAAATAGGCCGGTGAGGACATCCTGCACAGAAAAGAGGAAGTCTGGATACACTTTCCGGAGCTTTTGCAGCACCGGTCCTGGCATTTTTTATGACGCCTGCCTGCACCAATCCCTGTTCAATGTCCTGGAAATTCAATTCTCCTGTGAAGCTAAAATACTTCTTTCCTTCACATTTGATTCCCATCTGCTTTAATTCATTTTCAATAAAGGGTGTCATTTCTTCTAAAACGACGACTCGCTTAAAATTCTTTACTACTTCCTTTGCTTTCCTTTCCGATATCGGATACATAATTCCCAGCTTCCATATGCTTACGTTTAAATCGAGCTCTTTCAGGTTATTGTACAGCAGACCTGAAGTAATGATCAAAGTATCAGAGCCTTGTTTACATTCTAAAATATTCAAGTCAGTATCATAGGCATAATCTTCGAGTTTTTCCAGCCTTTCTCTCATAAAGTACTGGGCTTTTCTCGAACCCGGCGGAATCATGCAAAACTTTTCTCTATCTTTAATAAACTCTTTGCGCTGTACTTCTACCCTCTCATCAAATGCTACGACACTTCGGCTATGACACAATCTGCTTGTAATCCTTAGCATCATGGGTGTAGAAAACATTTCACTGATCTCCAGTGCCTTTTTTGTAAAATCTTTTGCCTCTTGTCCATCCGCCGGGTCTAAAATTCCCATGTTTGCAAATTTACCAAACACCCTGTTATCCTGCTCGTTCTGTGAACTTGCAAGTCCCGGATCATCACCCGTGACCAATAGGAATCCACCGTTTGTCGGTGTTTGCGTAAATGTCATAAGAGGGTCTGCTGCAATATTTACACCTACGTGCTTCATCGCAACCATCGATCGAACGCCAAAAAACGATCCTCCGATGGCTACCTCTAAAGCCACCTTCTCATTTGTAGAGAACTCTGAATATATTTCCTTATATTGTTTTGCTGTTTCTAAGATTTCAACAGTCGGAGATCCCGGGTAGCTTGATGCAATAACACCACCCGCCTCATAAAATCCTCTGGCAATGGCTTCATTGCCGGTTAGGGCCCCTTTTTCCTTTATACTTTTTTCCATCCTATTCCTCCCAACTATAGATCGGTCACTGTAAACTTAGTGATTTTCAGCTAGGCAACGAGGCAAGGACAAGCCGACTTGCCTAGCTGGATAAAATCACTTTTACAGTGTCCGATCTATATAGATAACGAACTATAAACCTTAAAATTACCAATTTGCCATTTAT
>ENA-OFCE01000227-OFCE01000227.1-metagenomes-genome-assembly--contig:-NODE-227-length-39210-cov-3.787230_pt1 | contig 39210 bp, 43 predicted proteins | sample MGYA00153388_OFCE01 | MGnify analysis MGYA00153388 | reverse complement strand
CGGACCGTCAGCCACCCCGACGCTGATCGTCGCCGTCAGGCCGTCAGGCGTCGCTGCCTTCTCGACCGCGCGGCACAACTGGTCGGGAAGCGGGTCGATCGCCAATGCGGGTACGAGGAGCGCGAACTCCTCGCCCCCGATGCGTCCGACGATAGCGCCCGACGGAGCCGTTTGAGCGAGCGACTGCGCCACGCACGCGAGAACGTCATCGCCGGCCTGGTGCCCGACGGTCCGGTGCGCTTTCACTATCCGGCAAAAACGCTGGCTGAGGACTTCGCGTGAGCGGCGTGGTTGATGCCGTTGCCAGCTTCGTGGGCCGCGTCGGCGTGGCGGTGATGGGCGCTATCAGTCGCATCGGTTACGCAGCTCGGTTTTTTCTGGCAATCCTCGCCCATAGCGGCACCTCTTTCATGCGTCCGCATCTGGTCATACGCGAGGTGTATCAAGCGGGCGTGCTGTCGCTGATTATTGTCTGCATGAGCGGGCTGTTTGTGGGTATGGTGCTCGCGCTTCAGGGCTACGAAACGCTGTCGCGCTACGGCGCATCGGAATCAATGGGCGTGCTGGTGGCAACGGCGTTGGTGCGTGAACTGGGGCCGGTGGTTGCGGGGTTATTGTTCGCCAGCCGCGCGGGCTCCGCGATGACCGCCGAAATCGGACTCATGAAAACCACCGAGCAGCTGGCCGCGATGGAGGTGATGGCCGTAGACCCCATTGCTCGCGTCATTGCGCCGCGATTTTGGGGCGGCGTGATTTCGTTGCCGCTTTTGGCGGTGCTGTTTTCAACGCTTGGCGTGTTTGGTGGCTTTCTCGTTGCAGTTAAGCTGATTGGCGTTGACAGCGGCGCGTTTTGGGGGCAAATGCAAGCGGCGGTCGATTGGCGTTATGGGGTAATGAACGGCGTGATCAAGAGCGTCGTTTTCGGCGTAGCGGTGAGCCTTATTTCTGTGTTTGAAGGATATGATGCCAACCCGACCGCTGAGGGCGTATCGGCGGCCACGACACGCGCGGTGGTGACCTCAGCACTCGCGATTCTCGCGCTCAATTTTGTGCTTACCGTCTTTATGTTTAGAGGTGAGATTAACTAACTATGAATAAAAAAATTATCGATCTTTGGGTCGGTGTCTTCGTATTGATGGGCCTAGCAGGGCTTGCTTTTCTGGCGCTTAAAGTTGGCAATCTACTCAGCACCACCGAAGAGCGCAACGGCTATGACATCGAGGCGCGCTTTGACAATATCGGCGCGCTGAAACCACGCGCGCCGGTGAAAGCGGCGGGTGTTGTGGTGGGCCGCGTGGAGTCCATCCGTCTCGACGGAAAAACGTATGAAGCGATCGCGCGATTGCACATTTTTGAGCAATACAAATTTTCTAAAGACACTATCGCTGCGGTCTTTACGTCGGGCCTGCTCGGCGAGCAATTTGTAGGACTTGAAGGCGGTGGCGACAGCGTGATGCTCAAGGACGAAGATAAGGTCAAGAAGACGCAATCAGCCGTGCAGATTGAAAAGCTGATTTCGCAATTCTTGTTCAGCAAAGCGTCTGAATCGCCCGTACCTGCACCTACGCCAACGGTAGCTCCTGCTGCCGCCCCTACCACCGGAGTAAAGCCATGAAGTTTGTTGTTGTAATTCTCGCTGGCGTGATGACGGTCACGCTACAAGGCTGCGCGTCGTTTCGCACCGCCGCGCCGGGAGATCCGATTGAGCCGATTAACCGCGGCATTTATTCGTTCAACAGTACGTTCGACCACTACCTGTTCAAACCCATTGCCAAGGGCTATGACGCCGTGGTGCCAGGGCCTATCAAGACCGGCGTCAGCAACGTATTTCAAAACGTATCTGACGCGCAGTCGCTGGTCAGCGATGCATTGCAGCTCAAGGGCGCGAAGTTCGGCGATGATCTCGGTCGCGTCATGCTCAATACGACCTTCGGCATCGGTGGCATCTTTGATCTCGCCACGCCTATGGGCATTGAGCGCGGCAACGAAGATGTGGGGCAAACGCTTGGTTATTGGGGCATCGGCGCGGGGCCTTATCTCGTGATCCCATTTCTTGGCCCGTCGTCGCTACGCGACGCGGTGGGACGCTACGGCGATTCGCAACTCAATCCGTTGTCGCGACTGTCATCCGTGCCTGTGCGGAACTCGTTGACCGGCCTGAGTGTCGTAGACGCACGGGTCGGATTGTTTCCAGCAGAAGACCTACTGAATCAAGCCTCGCTGGACAAATACACATTTTTGCGGTCTGCTTATTTGCAGCGCCGACAAAGTCTCTTGCTTGACGGCAAGCGCCCTAAAGCAGAATAGTTGAAAGTTGAATTTATGAAGCGGTTGAATTGGATTTCTGGTTTGTTTGCGACAGCGGCGTTCGCTGCGGTGTCTGCACAGGCGCAAATCGCCCCTGATGCTTTGATCAAAACAGTCGCCACGGATGTGACAACAGTACTCAAAGCCGATCCGGCGATCCTGAGCAATACCGCAAAGCTTAAGGAATTGATTGAGAGCAAACTGATCCCTAATTTTAGTTTTGCACGCATGACCCAACTGGCAATGGGCCGCAACTGGGCTAAGGCCTCGCCCGAGCAACAAGCCGCGCTCACCAAAGAATTTCAGACGCTCTTGGTGCGCACCTACTCCGGCGCACTCGCCAACTTTCGCAACAATACTATTGACGTTCGCCCGCTGCGCATGCAGCCTGCTGACGCCGATGTGACCGTGAAAACCGTGATCAATCAGGCCAACGGTCAAGGCATTCCGATTGATTATTCGCTGGAAAAAGGCGCTGACGGAGCCTGGAAAGCCTACGACATCATCGTCGCGGGCGTGAGTCTTGTCACCAACTATCGCGATGAATTCAACACCGTGATTCGCGATCAGGGCGTCGACGCGCTGGTCAAGCAGTTACAGAGCAAGAATAAGTAGTCGTGCAGCTCACTGGCGCGCTGACCTTTGCCAATGCTCATGAAGTGTGGGCTGTTTTTGCGCCTTCCGCTGAAGGCACGGCAGCCATTGACGTGTCTGGCGTCACCCAGGTGGATTCAGCTGGGCTCGCGCTCGTTTCGGCCTTGAAGCGTAAAGCAGGCGCGCAATGCCGCGTCGTAGGTTTGCCGCCAAAACTGGCCACACTCGCCTCGGCGTACGACGTGGGAGCGCTGTTCTGACCCAGCCATAGTCGTGGGTGCGCTCAAGATTTAAGGAAGGGTGGGCAGCCTCTGCCCACCGAAGTACAGCGCCGTGGAATGGGTTGTTTTGCCGACGCGTAGTGGGCACTGGTTGCCCACCCTGCGAAAACGTCCTGTTCATCATGGATGCGTACTTTAAAATGGGAGGCTAACCTGCAAGTGCCTCTGTGAATCCAGTTTCTCCTAAAGCTGCTGCCGTCTACGTCGGCGACATCAGCAAATCCTACCCCAATGTTCGCGCACTCAACCACGTTTCGCTTCATGTTGAGCAGGGCGAATTTTTTGCGTTGCTCGGGCCCAATGGTGCCGGCAAAACCACCCTCATCAGCATCCTCGCGGGTCTCACGCGGGCCGACAGCGGGCACGCCTCGATCATGGGTTTTGACACCGTGAACGACTATCGTGAAGCGCGAAAAAACCTTGGTGTGGTGCCACAGGAACTGGTTTACGACCCCTTTTTTAGCGTTCGCGAAACGCTGCGATTTCAGGCGCGCTATTACGGCGTGTCCAAAGCCGATGCATGGATTGATGAAATCCTACACAACCTCGATCTGACCAGCAAAGCCAACGAGAACATGCGTGCGCTGTCTGGCGGTATGAAGCGTCGCGTGCTGGTCGGTCAGGCGCTTGTACACAGGCCGCCCGTGATCGTGCTCGATGAGCCGACGGCGGGTGTTGACGTGGAGCTGCGACAAAACCTGTGGACGTTCGTGAAACGACTAAACACCGAAGGCCACACCATCATTCTCACCACGCACTACCTCGAAGAAGCCGAGGCGCTATGCAATCGCGTCGCACTGCTCAAAAACGGCGAAATCGTTGCACTGGACACCACGGCTAACCTATTGCGCGGCATGTCGGGCATCACGGTGCAAATTTCGGCCGATGCACTGCCGTCAAGCTGGGCGGCGCGAAGTGGTGCTGCGGCCTCTGGTGCGTTTTCGTTTGCGTTGCGTGACTATGCAGAAGTTGAAATGTTGCTGGCTGCGTTTCGCGAAGCCAACATCGCCGTCAAAGAAATGAAGCTCGGTGAGGCCGATTTGGAACAAGCGTTTTTAAAATTGACATCGCAGGCGGCAGCATGAGCGGCGCAGGCTCCCTGCCCCCTCGGGGAGAGGGTATATCGGCCAGCGCCAATGTCGTTTTGACAGCGGAACTAGTCGCCACCGAGCGCAGCAAACGCACCTCGTCCCGACTGCTCGGCCCCGGCTTTAACGCGCTTTTTTACAAAGAGTGTTTGCGCTTCTGGAAGGTCGCGTTCCAGACCATCGTTGCGCCGGTTGTCACCACGCTGTTGTACTTGTTGATTTTTTCGCATGTCCTCGAATCCAACGTCAAGGTTTACGACGGACGCGTCAATTACACGTCTTTTTTAATCCCAGGTTTGGTAATGATGGCGGTATTGCAAAACGCATTTGCCAACAGCTCATCCTCCCTGATTCAGTCGAAGATGATGCGCAGCATTATTTTCATCCTCTTGCCACCGATTACGTCGCTGGAAATTTTTTGTGCATACGTATTCGGCGCTATGGTGCGCGGGCTGTGCGTTGGCTTAGGCGTGTGGCTCATCACATTCCCGTTTGTCGGCGTGGCCGCTGCCGTGCCGCAACAGCCGCTGTGGGTGTTGGCCTTCGCGTTGGGGGGCAGCGCGATCATGGGCACGCTGGGCTTGATCGCAGGCATCTGGTCAGAAAAATTTGATCACTTGGCCGTGTTTCAAAACTTCATCATCATGCCCGCCACGTTTTTAAGTGGCGTGTTTTATTCGATTCATTCGCTGCCCGCTTTCTGGCAAAGCCTCTCCCATTTCAACCCGTTTTTCTACATGATCGACGGCTTTCGTTACGGCTTTTTCGCGTTATCGGATGTAAGCCCGTGGCGCAGCTTTGCGGTGGTGTCATTCTTCGTGATCGCGCTATCGATCATCGCCATGCGCATGCTTTCGACCGGCTACAAACTTCGTCAATAACATTACTCTTGTGGAACCGCTCCCACAATTTACCGCACAGAGACCCGAAATGCTAACTCCCGACACGCTTAAAAACTACATCGCTTCTGCGCTCCCCTGCACCCACATTGAGCTTGAGGGCGACGGGCAGCATTTTTATGCGACCATCGTCAGCGCGGAATTTTCGGGCTTGTCGATGATTAAGCAGCACCAGAAGGTATACGCCGCACTGGGCGATCGCATGAAAGCGGAGGTGCATGCGCTGTCGATGAAAACCTTTACGCCCGAGCAATGGGCCGCGAAGCCTGTGAAGGGCTAAGTCATGGATAAATTACGTGTGACTGGCAACGGCCCACTGCGCGGTTCGGTACGAATTTCCGGCGCTAAAAACGCCGCACTACCAATTCTTTGTTCGTCATTGTTGGTCAAAGGGCCAGTCACGTTCACCAACGTGCCGCAGTTGAACGACACGCGAACCATCGTTCGTCTGCTCAACCAAATGGGTGTCACGGCCTCGCGCACCGAGACGCATCGGATCGAGATCGATGCCAGCACGCTGACGAAGCCTGTTGCCGAATACGATTTGGTGAAGACCATGCGCGCGTCCGTGCTCGTGCTTGGTCCGCTGGTGGCGCGGTGGGGCGAGGCTCGGGTGTCGCTGCCAGGCGGTTGCGCCATTGGCCAGCGCCCCGTAGACCAGCATTTGAAGGGTTTAGAAGCGATGGGCGCAGAGGTCACGTTGGACGGCGGCTACATCAACGCCAAAGCGCCTGGCGGGCGCTTGAAGGGCGCGCGTATCGTGATGGATATGGTCACCGTCACCGGTACCGAGAACATCATGATGGCGGCGACCTTGGCCGACGGCGTGACGGTAATTGAAAACGCCGCACGTGAGCCCGAAGTGGTCGATCTCGCCCACTGTTTGATCGCGATGGGTGCCAAGATTTCGGGCGTGGGCACCGACAGCATCACCATCACGGGCGTGGATGACTTGCACGCGGCAACGTATCGTGTGATGCCTGACCGCATTGAGGCGGGCACCTTCGCCTGCGCAGTGGCCGCAGCCGGTGGTGAAATCACGCTGCTCGACGCGCCGGTCGCCTCGATGGAAGCCATTCTCGACAAGCTCCGTGACGCTGGTTGCAGCATCGCCATCAGCGGTGCGGCAATCACGGTCGCTCGCAACGGCCCGCTCAAAGCGGTGAGCGTGAAAACCGCGCCGTACCCGGCCTTTCCGACAGATATGCAGGCCCAAGTGATGGCAATGAACGTGGTGGCCGAAGGCACCGCTGTGATGACCGAAAACATTTTCGAAAACCGCATGATGCACGTCTCGGAGCTGACGCGGCTCGGCGCGAATATCGAAGTCACTGGCAACACGGCGGTCGTGCAGGGCGTGAAAGCGCTCAAGGGCGCGAACGTGATGGCCACCGATTTGCGCGCCTCGGCGAGCCTCGTCATCGCGGGCATGTGCGCCAGCGGCGACACCATGATTGATCGTATCTATCACCTCGACCGTGGTTACGAGCACATCGAGGACAAGCTGATCGGCCTAGGTGCCAAGATCGAGCGCATCTCGACATGATTACGTTCGCGCTATCGAAGGGCCGCATTCTCGATGACACGCGTCCGCTACTGCGCACCGCGGGCATCGATGTGTTGGAAGATCCAGAGTCGTCGCGCAAACTGATTCTGATGACGCAGCGCGAGGACGTGCGGGTGGTGCTGGTGCGCGCGAGTGACGTGCCGACCTACGTGCAGCAAGGCGGCGCGGACATTGGCATCTCGGGCAAGGACATTTTGATGGAGGCTGAGTTGTCGGGCTTGTACGAGCCGCTCGATCTCAATATCGCAAAATGCCGCCTGATGGTGGCTGTGCCGGACAGTACGGATTACGAGGCGCTAGTGCAGCGGGGTCGCCGCTTGCGCGTTGCCACCAAATACATCACCACCGCGCGCGCCCACTTTGCCAAAAAGGGCGTCCACGTTGATCTGATCAAGCTCTACGGTTCTATGGAATTGGCCCCTTTGGTTGGCCTGGCGGACGCGATTGTGGACGTGGTAAGCAGTGGTGCCACACTTGCCGCGAATCACTTGAAGGCTGTCGAAAAAATCGCAGATATTTCAGCGCGGCTGATTGTGAATCAAGCCGCACTCAAAACCAAACGTGAGGCGATCATGCCTATCATTGAGAGCTTTGCAAAATCCATTGACGCAAGGTCGTGAAATGCTATCCGCGGGACGTGGGTGTTGTCCCCTTTCCCCCAGAGGGAGAGGGTTAGGGAGAAGGGGAAGGTTCGGATTGCGCCTTCCGCTGGCGTTGAGCGCCATCCTCCCCCTCCCCCAGCCCCTTTCCCGAAGAGGGAGAGGGGAGCCGAGTAGCGCGTGGCTTGAATGTAAATTTGTAGGTCAACTAGATGCTTCAGCTTTGTACTGAAAAGCGCTTGCAAATTGGGTTAAGAGCGCGATAATGGCGATTATCGATAGTTAGCGAAAAAAGCGTTTAAGCCCATATTTAATAAGCCTAAAGCCTTAAAGTTGTTAAAAATTTAGAGTGCATGTGGGCAACAAGTTGCCCACCCTTACCAACCATGAAACTACTCGATTCCTCGCTCCCTGACTTCTTCCATTCGCTTGATGCGTTGACTCACCACGCCGGTGCGTTAGACGAAACCGTTGACGCGACCGTCGCAAAAATTCTCGCTGACGTGAAGGCCCGGGGCGACGCGGCGGTGCTTGAGTACACGCAAAAGTTCGACCGCCTCAACGCCCCGTCAATGGCAGCCCTTGAGCTGTCTAAACACGAGATGAAAGCCGCATTCGACGAGCTCGATCCTGAGCTCAAAGCTGCACTGGTGCTCGCTCGCGACCGTATCGAGGCCTATCATTTTCGGCAAGTCACCGAGGGCTGGCGCTACACCGAGGCCGACGGCACGCAGCTCGGCGTGCAGATCACGCCGCTTGATCGTGTCGGATTGTATGTACCCGGTGGCAAGGCGGCGTATCCCTCGTCGCTGCTGATGAACGCCGTGCCCGCCAAGGTGGCTGGCGTGAAAGAAATCATCATGGTGGTGCCCACGCCGGATGGCGTGAAAAACGCAACGGTGCTCGCAGCGGCGCATTTGGCGGGCGTGGACCGCGTGTTCACCATCGGTGGCGCGCAGGCCGTGGGCGCATTGGCCTACGGCACCGCCACGGTGCCAGCGGTGGACAAAATCGTCGGCCCTGGCAATGCCTACGTAGCCGCAGCCAAGCGCCGCGTGTTCGGCATCGTGGGCATCGACATGATCGCGGGCCCGTCAGAAATTTTGATTATTGCCGACGAGAACGCCAATCCCGATTGGGTGGCGATGGACCTGTTTTCGCAGGCCGAACATGACGAAGTGGCGCAATCGATTTTGCTCACACCGAGCGACACGCTCATTGCAGGCGTGCAGGTCAGCATCGAAAAATTGCTGCCCAACATGCCACGCAAAGCCATCATCCAAGCATCCCTTGCAGGCCGTGGCGCGATCATCAAAACCGCGTCACTTCATGAGGCCTGCGAGATCAGTAATCGCATCGCGCCAGAGCACTTGGAATTGTCGGTCGCCGATCCGGAAGCCCTGCTGCCACGCATTGCTCACGCGGGTGCCATCTTCATGGGCTACGTCAGCAGTGAGGCGCTGGGCGACTACGTGACGGGCACCAATCACGTGTTGCCCACGTCCCGCTCAGCGCGCTTTTCGTCACCGCTCGGCGTGTACGATTTTCAAAAGCGCACTAGCTTGATTTACGCGTCCGCTGCGGGTGCACGCACCCTGGGACGAGCCGCCGCAAGGCTCGCGTATGCTGAGGGCTTGCAGGCCCATGCGCGGGCGGCTGAGATGCGAATCGTGTCACAGCTGGCGTAGGCTGTGTTGAGCGAAGCGATACGCATCAACACCGCTCCTAGAGCCGTCGGCGAGGAGCGGGTTACGCGGCACGCAGAGTTGGGTGTGGTTCAACGCTTTCGGCGAACATGTCGCTAACCCTGTCTATGGTTTCTTCCCTGCCCAACGCAGGCGTGAACTGAACGAAAACGAAACTATGACCGCCTCCCAATTCATCGAAAACACCATCCGTCCCGAAGTCCGCTCGATGCACGCTTACCCCGTTGCCTCGCCGTGGCCGGGGATCAAGTTGGAGCTGATGGAAGACGCGCATTTGGATGACCCTGTCGCCACCAGCGACCTGCGAAACGCGCTGGCTGCGGCGGTGGCAGCGTCTGCCTTCAATCGCTACCCCGACCCGTCTGCGCCCGCGCTCAAAGCCAAGCTGCGCGAAAAGCTCGGCATTGCGGCGCACCACGACGTGTTGCTCGGCACTGGGTCTGACGAAATCATCACCATGCTTTCGCAGGCGATCCTTGCGGGTGGCGGCACCGTGCTCTCACTGGAGCCCTCGTTTTCGGTGTTCAAAAACGCAGCGGTGGCGGTGGCCGGTCGTTACGTGGGTGTGTCGCTCAACGCGGATTTCACGCTCGATTTAGTCGCGATGCTCGCTGCCATCGAGCGTGAACAACCCAAGCTGATTTGGATCGTCTACCCGAACAATCCCACGGGTAACTTGTACCCCGACGAAGCTATCGACAAAATCATCCGCGCCGCACCCGGTTTGGTGGTGATTGACGAGGCTTATGAGCCGTTCGCGCAGCTCTCGTGGAAGTCGCGGATCGACGAATTCCCGAACCTGCTCATCATGCGTACCCTGTCAAAAATCGGCTTGGCCGGGGTGCGGCTGGGCTACATTTTTGGCGCATCGGAGTGGATCGACGCCATCAACAAAGTGCGCGGCCCGTTTAACGTGGGGGTGCTGCAGCAGGTCGCCGCCACTGTGTTGCTTGACCATTACGAGGAGCTTAAAAGCCACGCCACGCTGATGATTGCCGAGCGTGAGCGCCTGCTCGCTTTTTTGCAAACACTACCGAACGTCACGCCGTTTCCGTCGCTCGCAAACTTTGTGTTGGTACGCTTTGCCGACGCCAACGCCGTGTTCGCCGCGCTCAAAACCCGCGGCATTCTAGTGCGCAATTTATCGGGCATGCACCCGCTAATGGTCGGCACGCTGCGCATTTCGGTGGGCACAGCGGCGCAGATGGATGCGCTCATCGTCGCTCTCAAAGAAATCGTCCTGTAGAAGCGGCTCTGCCGCGACCCGGCTCGCTTCTCACTCCACGCAGGTCGCGGCAGAGCCGCTCCTACAATGACGCTATGAGCACAAATACTCCCCGCACCGCCACCGTCGTTCGCAACACCAAAGAGACGCAAATCACCGTCTCGCTCAATATCGACGGCAGCGGCAAGACCGACCTGCACACCGGCGTGCCGTTTCTCGACCACATGCTCGATCAACTGGCGCGGCACGGCATGATGGATGTCACCGTTCACGCCGTGGGCGACCTGCATATCGACGCGCATCACACCGTGGAAGACATCGGCATCACGCTGGGACAGGCGGTAAAGCTTGCCCTGAGCGACAAGGTGGGCATCTATCGTTATGGTCATTCGTATGTGCCGCTTGACGAGGCGTTATCGCGTGTGGTTATCGACTTGTCCGGTCGTCCCGGCCTTGAGTTTCATGTGCCGTTTACACGCGCCATGATCGGCACCTTTGACGTGGATTTAACGCACGAATTTTTTCAAGGTTTCGTGAACCACGCGCTGGCCACGCTGCACATCGACAACCTGAAAGGCGATAACGCACATCACCAGTGCGAGACCGTGTTCAAGGCGTTCGCGCGGGCGTTGCGCATTGCCTGCGAACGCGATCCGCGCGCGGTGGGCGTGGTGGTGTCGACCAAAGGCGTGTTGTAGATCGGCTATGAAAACCATCGCCATCGTTGATTACGGCATGGGCAACCTGCGCTCAGTGGCGAAGGCGTTTTCGCATGTTGCGCCGGATCAGCGCGTGTTGATCACGGCGGATGCCAGCGAAATTGCCCAGGCAGATCGCGTAGTGCTACCCGGTCAAGCCGCCATGCCTGAAAGCATGGTTGCGCTCGATGCATCGGGCCTGCGCGAGGCGCTGCTCACTGCTTCAAAAGCACGCCCGTTTTTCGGCGTGTGTCTCGGTCTGCAAATGCTGTTCGAGACCACCGAAGAGGGCGACACCCCTGCACTCGGCTACCTCCCAGGGCATTCCGTGCGCTTCCCAAAATCACACCACGATCATGACGGCAGCACTCTAAAAGTGCCGCATATGGGTTGGAACGCCCTGCACATCCCGTCCCACGCCCAAGCGCACCCGTGCTGGGCGGGCGTGGAAGACGACAGCGCGTTTTATTTTGCCCATAGTTTTTACGCCGTGCCCGCCGATGCGGAGACCGTTGCAGGAACGGCAAATTATCCCGATCCAATTTGCGTTGCGGCTGCCCGCGGCAACATTTTTGCGGTACAGTTTCATCCCGAGAAGAGCGCCGCAGCGGGTTTGCGGGTGCTCAAGAATTTTTCAACGTGGAACGGCACGTTCTAACTCACGCCGCTTAGCTTCTCAAAATTCCCATGCTAGTTATACCTGCGATTGATCTCAAAGACGGTCACTGCGTGCGCCTGCGTCAAGGCAATATGGACAACGTCACCGTGTTCTCCGAAGACCCCGCCGCCATGGCGCGGCACTGGGTCGATCAAGGCGCAACGCGGCTCCATCTGGTGGACTTAAACGGCGCATTCGCAGGCAAGCCGATTAACGAAGGCGCGATCAAAGCGATCCTTGCCGAAGTGGGCGAAGACATCGACGTGCAGTTGGGCGGTGGCATTCGCGACCTCGACACCATCGAGCGCTACTTGGACGACGGCATCAATTTCGTCATCATCGGCACCGCAGCGGTCAAAAACCCCGGCTTTTTGCATGACGCTTGCAACGCGTTTCCCGGCAGCATCATCGTCGGCTTAGACGCCAAGGACGGCAAAGTCGCCACCGACGGCTGGAGCAAGCTCACCGGCCACGACGCGCTCGACCTTGGCAAGCGTTTCGAGGACTACGGCATAGAAGGCATCATCTACACTGATATCGGTCGCGACGGCATGGGCACTGGCATCAATATCGAAGCGACAGTGCGGCTCGCGAAACCGTTGCGCGTGCCGGTGTACGCATCGGGGGGCATTCACAATGTTGAGCACGTTCGCGCACTGAAACCGTTTCAGGCGGACGGCATCGCCGGTGTGGTTTGCGGGCGCGCGCTGTATGAAGGCACATTAGATTTTCGGGCCGCTGTGGCGGCACTAGAGTGAGCGTCGCCGCACACAACTGATCGTGGCAGATTGCTTCGTGCGAACCGCAATCGAAGAGCTTCGCGCACTAGGTCCGCTGCCGCCAGAGTCAACCGAAGATATCGCGCTAATCCAACGATGGCAAGATATGCTCGCTCTGGTGCCAAGTCCGGTGAATACATCCGAAGCCAAAATTTTATGCACGCTGTTTGGGTCGGACAGTTGTTTCGGTCTCGCTTGGTCACTCGTTCATTTGATTGAAACTGCGAACGATCTTTCAGTTGAATACCTAACTCATTTGCCGCGCAATGAGTGGATTGATCTCCTACGCGTTGGGCATAAAAACGCGAAGAAATTCGGGAATTAGCCGCGTAGGGTGAGCAACTTGTTGCCCACGGCATCTGCGCAAAGTGGAACGTGTTGCGTGGCGAGCGACGCGTCGGCAACAAGTTTGCCCACGCTACCCGGGCTACTTTTCCTGCAGATGCATGCGCACGGCGCGCCGACCCTACTCGGCTGCATGCGCGGTATGGCAATCTGCCGCTTCAACCGGAAAAGACTGGACAACGATCGCTGAAAGCGGCAGCAAAATGCCCACCCACAGCGTGAACGGGAGCACCAATAACGGCCACAAAGATGCGCCGACGCCGAACAACGCGAGGGCACCGGACACGGCGTACAGGGATCTACCGATTTGAATGTATGAGGATCGGTTCGGCGCATGGAGTTTGCGCAGCACGAAGGCGAAGGGGCCTCGTCGGCGCGAAGCGGTGATGAAGCCCAGCAGCGCAACGCCAGAGCAAACAAGAATAAACGGGACAATCAAATAAACGGTCATGAGAACCACTCCCAACCCGGTTGACTAGTGAGAACGGAGGATCGGTTTGTTCAATTACGTTTGGGTCGCTTGTTCGCGCGGGCGCGTAGGTACCGCAGCAACGATGCAGCGCAGCGGAATCGATGACACTCGACGCAAGCATTCCGCGATTCCGTTTCACTTCATCGCGGCTACGATCCCGCGACTTCGTACGTGCCCTGCATACAATTGACCTTCTTCACTACGAAAGCGACCCCATGTCCCAAGAACCCCGCGTCTTAATTTGTGGCTCTATGGCCTTTGACACGATTTGTGTTTTCACGGGCAAGTTTGGTGACCACATCGTGCCGGAGGCGACGCACAAAATCAGCGTGTCGTTTATGGTTGACAAGATGCGGCGGGAGTTCGGTGGTTGCGCGGGCAACGTAGCTTACAGTTTGAAATTGATTGGCGGTGCGCCGGTGATTTGCGCGACGATTGGCAATGACTCCGCAGGGTATCGTGACCGCATGCAGACGCTTGGCATTGGCCTTGATGCGCTTAAAACCGTGCCCGATTCGTTCACCGCTCAGGCATACATCATGACCGATCTGGACGACAACCAGATCACCAGTTTTCATGCTGGCGCGATGTTTCAGTCGCAGTTAAATGATGTGACCGCCATCGACAACATCGCGCTCGGCATTGTGTCGCCGGACGGTCGCGATGGCATGTTCCGCCATGCACGCGGTTTTGCGTCGAAAAATATTCCGTTCATCTTCGATCCCGGTCAGGCGATGCCTGCGTTCTCGGGCGACGAAATTATTGAGCTGATTAGTCTCGCTGATTACCTGAGCGTGAACGATTACGAAGCCGAAATGATCGCGCAGAAAACAGGCCGCGCAATCGTTTCTTTCGCACCCGATTTGAAGGCGCTGATTGTTACGCTTGGTGCCTCGGGCTCACGCATTTATGCGCAGGGCACAGTGATTGATGTGCCAGTCGTCCCCGCGCCGACTTTGGTCGATCCCACCGGTTGCGGCGATGCGTTCAGGGCGGGCCTGCTCTACGGCATCGCGCATCAGTGGTCGGTGGAAAAGGCGTGCAAACTCGGCAGCCTGCTCGGCTCAATCAAGATTGGTGAGCGCGGTGGGCAGAACCATAGCTTCACCGAGGCCGCGATTCACGAGCGCTTTGCGGCGGTGTGGGGTGAGCGTTGGTAAGCAGTCGCCGGGTTTTTGTACGCGCGGCGCAAGCCGCGACCCGCGTCGTGAAGTGAAAAGAGTGACGCAAGCGAAGTAAGTGACTGCCGCGCGTCACCCAAGTTAACGTAAAGAACCTGCAGTGCCCTTAGGTATCAGCTATTTCCGCCGTACCGCGGATTTCTGCGATACCGTAATGCACATCGATGAATAACCGTCCTCGTAGCGTGCCATCATGCCGCCGTTCGCATTCGGATTCAGGTCGTCGAACACGCGGGGGACGACGCGTTTGATGTCCGCGCCCTCGGTCTTCGCGTCTTTAGCAATCACCAGTTCAAGGGCGCGCACTTTGCCGTGAATGACGGCCTTTGAGGACACCTTTGCGACGCCGCGTGCTTGCAACGAGCCGTCAAATTCGCCGTGAATCTCGGCGTCAGTGACGCGAATGGACCCGATGACGCTTGCACCCTCGGCAATGATGATGCGCTGCGCATAAACCGTCGCTTCGAGCGTGCCGAGAACGCGCAATGTCTGGCAGTGGATCGGCTGATCGGTTGTCATCACCATGTCTTTGCCGACGGTTAACACGCCGTCAAGACCGGACACGGTCAGCTCACATTGCCCATCTCGCGGCAAGATTTTTTTAAGCTCTTCGGGATCGATGTTGGGCTTGGTGGTGAAGTCGCGAATCATGGGCTCCGCATCGGGTCGCATGCCGACACGACCGCGCAGGTTGGCCGCTGTGCCGTCCGCAGACGCAGGCAGTGGGGACGTGCCCGCCACTTGCAGCGCATGAATGCCTGACATCGGGTTCAACGCGCTGGCGGTGCGTCCCATCGCCGCGCCGACCTTGTTGCCCAACCAAATCTTAAAGAAGCCCATATGCCAGCCCACGAATCCCAATAGAGCGAGCTATGGCAATCTCCGTGCCTAAGCTTAAAACGGGCAATTTGTGCGTTTTAAGTGAGTTTTCGGAATTATTTCAGGCGCAGTCACTGACAAAAATTGACAGTTGTGTGACGGGCTAGGTTGTGCTGCAATCGCACAAAGTCAGCTGACAGGGGCTTTACGCGACGACGGCGAGATGTTTCTTAAAAAAACAGCTTTGTTTTAAGAACGCCATTTCTATTGGGGAAAGAGCATAAAAAAGCGCTTTATTGACTTAAAGCTTTTTGCGCTCTAATGCCATATATAACCAACCCATCAGCATAAAGCTGTTAAAGATTGCCACGATGCTGACCACCGTCCACGGGCAAATTGACACCCGTAAGCCAGCTCGCCGGAGCCGACGCGCAGAACACCACGGCAGCGGCGATTTCTTCGGGCCGCCCCATACGCTGAAACGGTATGCCTGTGCGCGTCGCCTCATAGATCGGCGAGCCTTCGAGCCTTCTCTGCTCCCACACGCCGCCGGGGAATTCCACTGAGCCGGGCGATACGCAATTAACGCGAATGTTTTTGCTGGCGAGTGATAACGCCAGCGACTTTGAATGCGAAATCATCGCTGCTTTCACCGCGGCGTACGGGATCGAGCGGGTGCTGCCTTCCATGCCGGAGATGGACGCGATATGGATGATTGCGCCGCCGCCACGCGCGGCCATCCACGGCACCACTTGCCAGCTCGCGCGCACCGCCGCCATCATGTCCACATTGAAGCCCGCAGCCCAGCCAGCGTCGTCATCAAGCATGCCGAAACCGGACGGATTGTTGACCAGCACATCAATGCCGCCGAGCGCACTGTTGGCCGCTTCCAAGAACGCCGCAAGTGCTGCCGCATCGCCCACGTCGCATGTCTGCGCGAACGCCTTGACACCCAGCGCCGAGCACTCGGCGCGTGCCTGCTCAAGCGTTTCTGGGCTGCGCGCGCAGATCGCCACATTCGCGCCCTCCGCCGCAAAAGCCAGCGCGGTGGCGCGGCCAATGCCACGACTGCCACCGGTGACGATGACGTTTTTGCCCTTGAGTCCGAGATCCATAGTGCGTGTTTTCTAGAGAGGGTAGACGAGTGAATTCGGTATCAGCGCGTTGTCGTACACAGCGTTACGAGACGCAAGTCGAATGCCGTCGGATGTGCTCGCCAACGTGTCGTGATAGCAGCCAGTGGCGAGGATTTCCGGCAGCCCGCTGGTGACGGTTTGCACGATGATGAACGGCGTTTTCGCGCTCGTGCCGACGACAGTCGACAGGCCGATGACGTGCCGCGTAAAGCGCGGTGCGAACACCAGCGTTTTTTCGATGCCGGTGATGCGGTCGGTCATCATGCCGTGACCGTCGAGATAGATTGCGGCGAGTGGCAGGCCGCGATCAAAATTCTCGCGAGCTTGGGCGCGATACACCGCATCGGGCGTAAACAGGGCTTGCCAAGCGGCCAGATCAAAGCGGTTAAGCGCGTCGCCGTATCTTGCGTTGAGATCAATGACTTCGAGTAAGTTCATAGCCCAAGCGTCTCGCGGTAATAGCGGTACATGCCTCGAATCAGCGTCTCCGTGACCATGTGCGGTGTTGCCACGCCACCGTCTTTGCCGCCTAGTTCCACCACGCATTCGCCGTCGGGATAAGCAGTCGTTGCCTGCTGGCAATACTCAATCACTTCGCCATCGTCGAGCGACACCAAGCCTGCTGGGCCGAACAAATTGGCCTGCTTGAGCCGCCGCTCGGTCATTGGAGGCCGGTCATCGGCAAAGCCGAAATGCGTCCACACAAAATCAAACTCATCGGGGCCGCGCGGAATGATTTGTCGCGTGGACAGCGAATTCACCTGCTGCTGAATAATCACGCTCGGAAAAATGGTCTGCATCACCGCCGTCGGCCCGCCCCACCACGGCTCCTGCACGACGTCCATCAGGCGAGGGTCTTCGAGCTTGAGCGACTCTTTGAAGCTCGTCACGCCCGCCGTAACTTCCTTGTTTTCACCACCCGCATTGCGCGTGGAAATCATCTGGGCGTGACGACCGCGCGGATCGATGCGCAGCTCGCTTTTTTGATCCGCGCGCCACAGCCCGAACGTCACAAAAAACACATGCAGCAAACCGGGGTGATATGGATCCTTGATGTTCTCCTGCATCAGCTTCCAGTTGCCGCGAATGCGCTGCCGGTTGTAGCCGAGCAGCGTGAGTTGGCGGCCATCAAAGGTGCGGTTGAAAAACGGCATCAACTCGGCGCTGACAAACGATTCGAACGGCTCGACATCGGCGTCGAAACTCGCGAACACGATGCCGTTGTGAACGTGGGTTTTGAGGCGGTTGAGCCCATGCTCTTCCACCTTGAAGTCCGCGCCCATGCCGCCCTGACCGCCGACGCCGTTCTTCATCGGTACGCCGGCCAGATCGCCGTTCAAGCGGTAGCCCCATTGGTGATACGGGCAGACAAAAACCTTGGCATTGCCAAATTCTTTCTGGCAAAGTTTCGCGCCCCGATGAGCGCAGCGGTTCTCTAAAACGTTCACACTTTCATCACGATCACGCACTACGATCACCGGCTTTTCGCCGATCATCGTCGCTTTGTAGTCACCCGGTTTCGGAATCTCGCATTCAAGCGCAACGTAGCACTAGTGCGCCTTGTAGAAGAACGCCTCCAGTTCACGCACATGTAGTTCCGCGTCGCTGTACACGCGATTAGGAATGCGGTGTGTTCCGTCTTGTTTGAACGGGGAGGGGAACGGTGTTGGCAAATGAGTTGGCAACCATTCGATGCGGCGATTCATGCTTCAACCTACGTTTTTTGACGGTCCCCCATTTTGACGCATACAAAAAAAATCAGCGCAGATGCGGTTCTAGGTTGAAACAGCTCTTGCCGCGCCTACGAAATGCGACCGTAGGAGCGGCCTTGGTCGCGAAGCAGGTTCCGCGAGCGGAGTACGGATTGCGGCCAGGGCCGCTCCGACAAGACATAAAAAAACCCGCACGAGGCGGGCTTTTCTATCGATGCGAAAAACTACTTCGCCAGTTCGTTCATCGTAGCTTGATCCAGTTGACCGTTAATGGTCAGACGACGATCACGCTGGAACGAGCGGATTTGCGCCACCGTATTTCGGCCAAGCTGGCCGTCAGGCGCACCGACGTTGTAGCTCAGTTGATTTAGCTTGATCTGCGCATCGCGAACTGACATGTTGGCGTTCGCGGCTGGGTTTGACGACGGGCCGGCGGCCTGGCTCGATTGAACCGACGCGCCTTGCTGCTGTGATGCGCCTTCGACGGCGAGACGCCCGCCGGTGCCCATGCCACGATCACCCATCGACTGTGGGCTGTAGTTTTTGACCGCGCCAATGATGTTGTTGTACGCATCGGTAAACGCAGCCGTGACGACCTTGCCTTGTGGCGTACTGGTGTAACCGCCAGCGCCGCCAAAGCCGCTGGAGCCGACGAGCACCGCACCCAAGTTGAAGTCGGTGTTGCTCGACGAGCCTTCAGCCGCCGCGACCTGCACGCCGGAGCGGTTGTCCACGAGCGTCAACATGACTGCCGACTCGTTGGTTTGAATGCCACCGGCCACCGCGCCAAGCGCGCCCAAACGACCGCCAAAGCCGCCGAGCGCAGCGCCCAAACCGCTGGTGCCACGGGCGCTGATCAGCACCTCGGGCGTTAACGAATAATCGGCAGCAACCATTTGTCCCTTGCCGAAGTTGGAGTTTTGACGCATTTCGCCAGAATTTTGTAATGCGCGCTCTTGCTGCATGTTGGCCATGGCGCGACCGCGCTCAACCACGATAAAACAGTTGGATTGCTGGATCAGCAAGCGCAGCACCGGGGTCGTAGAACCCAGACGATACTTGTCCAGATAGGCGCGATACCAGTCAAGACCGGTATCTTCGACCAGCGCGATGGTGCCAGCCGGTTTGTCACAACGACCGAGCTTGGCATTGACGTTTTGCGCCGCAGCGCCGCCTGCTGAGCCCGTGGCCGCCGTTTTTGCGCTGTCAGTGCCGAGTTTTGGTTGGGTGGCTTCGCAGCCTATGAGTGCGATTGCGGCGCTGGCCAAGCCGAGTGCGAGAATTCGTGACATGTGGGGCTCTCCTGAAAATATGTCCATATACCGATTAAGACGTAATACCGACGCGCTAAGTGTTATGGCACGTACTGCGATCAATCCGATTTTCGGAATCGGCCCTAATGATAGTAAAAATAGGCAGTCTAAGCTGCCTGTTTGGCGCGGGCAGCATGAGCCCGAGGCTGGGCCGCAGACTGGAACGACCGTACGATGACCAGACTGGCGTTTTGGAGGCGCATTCTGCGGCTAAGCACGCAAATGCTGTGGGGGCTGCTGTTGTCGGTCACCGCATTTGCACGCGGCGAGCAACATCACCGCCACGCCATTATCCGCACTTGGTCGCGAGAGATTTTGCGTCGGGCGGGTGTGGAGGTACGCACCGTGGGCTTTCCGTCCGATGCTGACAAACCGGTGACGTTAGTGGCCAATCACGTGTCATGGTCCGACATTTTCGCGCTGAACACCCAGCACGCCTGCCATTTCATCGCCAAATCCGAGCTGAAAAGCTGGCCGCTGGCCGGACGATTGCTAACCAATGTCGGCACCATCTTCATCAATCGCAATGATCGCAAAGACACGCATCGACTCAAGCGCGTGGTGCATGAGCTGCTGGCGGAGGGCGAAACGGTCGCCGTGTTCCCCGAGGGAACAACCAGCATTGGGCACGACGTATTGAAATTTCATGCGTCGCTGTTGGAGCCGATTGTGGCGGCGGAGGGCGAGGTGTGGGTGGTCGCGATTCAGTACTTTCGTGTGTCTGACGGCGCGCGTACGGATGCCGCGGCCTACATCGGCGACATGTCACTGCTCGATTCGCTGCACGCGATTCACGAGGTGGGCGGTGTCATTGCCGAGCTGCGCTTTTTACAATCAATACAGTGCGCTGGCCTCAATCGACGCGAAGTGGCGCAGCGCGCCGAAGCGCTCATCCGCGCGTCGATTCAATCTTGAAGTAACGAAAACGGTTGCTGGCTCGGCACCTGAAATACCGCGCGATCCTGCAACCGCACAGCGGTCAGCGCGCCGCCCCAGAGGCAACCGGAATCGAGCAGACTGGCGGTTGGCAGCAGCCGCAATCCCTCGCTCGACCAGTGGCCGCTGGTCACGTGGGTGCTTGCTGAACGCCGTCCGGGCAGCAAAAACCACGGTAAAAATCCTTTGGGCGCGAACGACGCATCGCGTTTTTCCTTGAATTCGATTTCAGAAAACGGGGTGCAGAACCGCAACCGTGCGAATGCATTCACGATAGCGCGATAGCGAGGCAAGCCGTTCAAATGGTCATGCCAAATGCGTGGTTCATTGCCAAATAGCGTTTGCAAAAACTGCCGGTAATTCGGCCCACGTAGCTCATGCTCAATCTCATGCGCCAGCGCGCGCGCGTCAGCGATGGTCCACGCGGGCAACAAGCCTGCATGCACAATGACCGTTTCATCCAGTTCGATCAACAGGGGTCGATGACGCAACCACTCGACCAGTTCACGCGCGTCCGGTTCGCGCAGCACCGGATCGAGTGTGTCGCCCGCATGCAGCGCAGAAAATCCTTCCAGCGCCATGATTAAAAAAAAGTCGTGATTGCCGAGCACGCTGTTGGCGCAGCCCTTGTCCGACAGCGCTTTCACGCGACGCAACACCTCAACCGACTTCGGTCCCCGATTGACCAGATCTCCGACGAAATCGACGTGATCCATCGCCGAATCAAATCGAATCAGGCGCAGCAGTTCGCCCAGCTCATCGTCGCAACCCTGAATGTCACCGATGACGTACGTGCTCATCGTGGCTCGACCAGCATCAGATTGCGGGCAATAAAAAACGCGCTCAGCGGCGCGTTGATGACGAACGTTGCGTTCATTACTTCGATTTTGCGACTTGGTAGTCGACGCTGGCTTTTACCTCATCGTCTGACAGCGCCACTTGCCCGCCTTTAGCAGGCATCGCCTTGAATCCCTTGATCGCATGCTCGTACAGCACATTCAGGCCCTGCGCAATGCGCGGCGCCCAAATCGCTTTGTCGCCCGTCTTCGGAGCGCCCGCAATACCGGCACCGTGGCAGGCCACGCAGGCACCGTTATAGACCTCTTCGCCGCTCTTGGCCTTGGCTACAACCGCAACCACAGCGGCGGCAGCAGGCGGCGGCGCGCCGTCAAACTTGACTAACTCGCCTACCGGCTTGATTCGAAGTGCGACCTGCTTTTTCGGCTCGGTCGGATCAATGTGCTTACTACCGCTTAACAACTGCGCGCCGAGCAGCGCGATGACCACTGGAATCACCAGCGCGAGCGCGCACACAAAAATGAGTTGTTTTGGGGTTTTGACCAGCGCACTGTGTTCTTCGCTCATGACCGTAGCTTTGAAATGAATTGATTGAGCACCAGATGGACAGGCGCTTTGCAACGCCTAATTATAGCGACGCGCTGCGCCGGGTTAGCCACCCCTATAATTCATCACAATGCGCCCGTAGCTCAGCTGGATAGAGTATTGGTTTCCGAAGCCAAGGGTCACAGGTTCGACTCCTGTCGGGCGCGCCACGTTTGCTGGCATCGCGTGCAACATGCGATACCTACCGGCAACGAGCAGCTTTCACGTGAAACGGCTATTTAGCTGGGCTCGCACCATTTTTTGCAATAAGTCGCAATTGTAATAAACAGCCGTCTAACTCAATTGAGGCAATGCTTTCGGCCTAAAGCCGTTATTGCGAAGCAAGCTCCGACTGTGGCCGCTCGCTCTACGCCATCAGCCGATCATGCTCGGCAAGCTCTCGAGTGGCAATCGATTGAATGAACGCTTGCCCATCTTTCATGTGCGCAAACGCACCATAACCGCGTTCTAAAAACTCATGCAATCCTCCCACACCGCCAGCCACAGCGGGTGTTCGCATCATGCGGAGCAGGCCGCGCAGCAAAGGCTTGCGCGCTAGCTGATCCAGCGCGCCTCCGATGGACTGTGTCAGCGCAATTTGTCGCAACCGTTGCTCCGGTTGCCCCAGGATTTGATACGCGCGCTGATAGAGAGCAGCGTCAAGTTTCAACGGCTCAGTGTTGTTTTGAGCGCTGCGCAACGCGGCTACCAACTGACCGTCGAGATGTTCTGACAGCGCATCCATTTCAAGTGCCGTCGCCAGCGTCGCGAGCGCTTTATCGGGAAGAAATCGCACCAGAATTTTGAAGACGCGGTCAATGTCGGCATCTCGCTGCGTCATGTCTTCGGTTGAATAAAGCTCGGTCAGAAAAAAATGCGCGGCGGGACCATATTCGGCGGAGGCCAACAGGTCAGCATGGGTGGCGGCCAAGCGCGCTTGTTGAAACGCTCGCACCGCCATGCGATCGGCGGCATTCAGGGGCACAGTGTTAGCCACATTCCGTTCTTCGCGGGCGGCGGTAAAGTTGTTGCGCAGTTGTGATTCGAGGGATCCGACTTTAGCCATACGCAAAGCATAACGCGGGGCTTTTGCGACCCATTGCAAACGCACCAGTTGTAGGCAACACGCTCTATTGTGGCTACCTAGAATGGCGGAAAACACACAAGGACGCAGGTCATGTGGTCTCGGCGCAGGTTCATTTTTGTTGGCGTTGCTGGCGCGATTGCCACTGGCGCAGCGCTCGTACTGCCACGTGTGGGCAAGTCAGACGCAGCACCACGGGGCAGTACGCTCGCGCAGGAGCATGCCAACATGTTGCGCGTAGTTGCAGCCGCAGTGTTGGGCCCCGCGTTGCCGCTTGATGCGAGCAGTCGCGACGCAGAACTCACTCGCGTGATCACGGCAGCGGGCGCGCTGATTGACAATTTTCCAGCCTCTACGCGACGTGAAGTCGGCGACTTGTTCGGTTTGCTTGCGCTCAAGCCTGCGCGCATGATTTTGGGTTTCAGTGGCAACTGGGACATGATGGATGCGCCTGCCGTGGCGCAGTCGTTGTTAGCGTTGCGCGACAGCTCGATCGGGCTTAAGCAGCAGGCGTATTTTGCGTTGCATGACATGGTGCTGGGCAGCTTTTACGCAGAGCCAAAAACGTGGGTATCGACCGGTTACCCCGGGCCACCGAAGCTGGCTTGAGCTTTTCATCTCTTAGTAAATTTAATACCCTCACCCCAACCCCGGAGCTACGAGCGACAATGGTGTCGTTGCGCTCGCGGGAGAGGGCACCAAACCACTATCCATAAAACATGATTTCTGACCCTATCCGCGAAGGCATCAACAAAGGCTGGCTGCACATTGATGCCTCGCAATTGGGCAAAGACGCCCTGCTCGAAGCGGACGTGTGCATCATCGGAACCGGCGCGGGTGGCGGCATTGCGGCCGACGTGCTGTCACACACCGGCCTCAAAGTGGTAATGATTGAGGAGGGGATGTTGAAGACCTCGACTGACTTTCGCATGTTGGAAGCTGAGGCGTATCCGCAGCTGTATCAAGAGTCCGCGTCACGTAAAACCGCCGATAAATCCATCAACATTTTGCAGGGCCGCACGGTGGGCGGATCGACCACGGTCAACTGGACTACAAGCTTTCGCACTCCCTCAGCGACGCTTCAATATTGGCGTGAACGCTTCGGTTTGACCGAGCTGACCGATGAGCATATGGACGGCTGGTTCAAGCTTGCCGAGAAGCTCACCAACATCACCGACTGGGCCGTGCCTCCGAATGAAAACAACGCGGTGCTCGAACGCGGTGGACAAAAAATTGGCATCAAAGTTGAGCGCATTCGTCGTAATGTGAAGGGTTGCTACAACTTGGGTTACTGCGGCATGGGCTGCCCCACCAACGCCAAACAATCGATGCTGGTCACCACGATTCCAGCGGCGCTCGCTCGGGGCGCAGTGCTGGTGAGTCGCGCGCGCGCCGAGCGGTTGATCTTCAAAGGTGGCAAGGTGGAATCGCTTGAGTGCGTGAGCATGCAGGGCACAGGCTACGACGTGGGTAACGCCAAAGTGCGCGTAATGGCCAAACACTTCATCGTCGCTGGCGGCGCGATCAACTCGCCCGCGCTGTTGATGCGCTCAAAGGCACCTGATCCGCATGTGCGTTTGGGCCATCGCACGTTCTTGCATCCGTCGCTGCTTTCAGGCGCAGATATGGGCGCAAAAGTTGCGGGTTGGGAAGGCGCGCCGCAAACCACTTTCAGCGATCATTACTTGAACACGCAGGCCATTGACGGCGCGATGGGTTTCAAACTTGAGGTGCCGCCGATTCATCCGGTGTTGTACGCCATCAGCGTGAATGGCATGAGTGAGCATCACCGAAATCGCATCACCAACATGCCCAATACGCAGGTCACCATTGCGTTGTGTCGCGATGGCTTTAATGAACAAAGCACAGGCGGCAGCGTGAAGCTGTTGAGCGATGGGTTCCCGCAACTCGATTACAAACTCAACTCGTATTTTTTCGACGCTGCGAAACGTGCGATGCTGGCGATGGCGGAGCTTCAGTTCGCAGCAGGCGCGAAAGAAGTGTTTCCTGTAGACGAGCGCATCCATGGTTACCGCAGTTGGGTCGAGGCTAAAGCCGGACTCGCCGCACTCGATTTAAAGCCACTTTCAACACGCGTTGCGAGTGCCCACGTCATGGGTGGCTGCACCATGGCCGCGAGCGAAAAAGAAGGTGTCGTGAACGGTTACGGTCGGCATCATCAAGTGGAAAATTTAAGCGTGATGGACGGCTCGGTGTTTCCCACTTCAATCGGTGCCAATCCTCAGCTGTCGGTGTACGGACTGGCCTGGCGCAACGCTGCGCGACTGGCGGGCGACATGCGTCGCGCGTGAGGTCATGAGCGAGCCCACACCCTCGACGCTTGCGGAAAACGACGTGGTTTTTCCGATGCCCATGTGGCAGCTGACGTCGTTGCTTCTAGTCATCGAGTTTTCGGTGTACGTAGGTGTAGCGTGGGCAACGTTTTTTAGGTACGGCGATTACAACCGGGGTGCGCTCATGCTGGCCGCGCTGCCGTTTGTCGCCCGATGGTTGGTTGCGCTCGCAAGTTACCTGCTGTCGCGCTGGAAGGGTATGCAACTGCTGCCGTCCGAGCGGCTTAAGCCTTTGGCATGGCTCAATTTTTTTTTCGTTGAGTACTGGCATTTGTGCATCCAGAATCTGCTGCTCATTCCGTTTCGGGGCATGTTTCACACACGTAGCGAAAGCGGTATTGGCCCCGCTGAAGGGCGTGTGCTACTCATGCAACACGGCTACGTTAACAACGGCGCGGTGTGGTTTTTCACAGCGCGCGCGCTGGAGGCGCGGGGCTACCGCGTGTTTACCATGGATCAGCCGCCGTTTGCCTGCATTGACACCATGGGCGATTTACTGGCCGAGCGTGTGGATGAGGTGCTTCGGATCACTGGCGCGACGCAGCTCACGTTGATCGCACACAGCATGGGCGGGCTCATCTGCCGCGCCTACTTGCGCCGCCATGGTGGCGACAATGTTGACCAGCTCATCACTCTGGGCTCGCCGCATCAGGGGACGTTTCACGCGTTTCTCGCGCGCGGCGCGAACGGCCTTCAGATGCGCTCGGGAAACGTGTGGCTCACCGCTTTGGGCGAGTCGTTGGTCGGCATTCCGTTCACCAGCATTTACAGCATTCACGACACCATTATTTCGCCACAAGATTCCTCGGTGTTAATCGGCGCGACTAACGTGCGTTTGGCGGGCGTTGGACACGTCAGCATGCCGAGCGGTGCGGTCGCTCGCGCGGCGCTCATTATGGCGCTCGAAGCGCCGCGCGAGACGCGAAAATAAGCTGCGTATGTAAGCGCTGTCCTACAGTCGATAGGCGCACCGTGTACTGGCAGCAGACTAAACAAAATTGAGACGATACGATCATGCTGTGGGAGATGGTCTTACGCTTACGCGTTGGGCACTCCGACATTCGATTGCACATTTTGGATGAGCTTCTTGGGCCTGCGGATTTACTTAGTTGAAGACAACGCCATCATCCGTGAGAACCTTGCGGCTGCGCTCGCGGAACTCGCCGACGCCACGTTGTGCGGAACAGCCGATGGCGAAAGGGCGGCCGTGGCTTGGCTTAAAGCGCACCCTGACGCATGGGATATGGCCATCGTCGACATCTTTCTAAAGCAAGGCAACGGCATCGGCGTGGTCGCTGCGGGCCAAGCGCGACGCGATGACCAAAAGCTCGTGGTGCTCACCAATTACGCCTCAAAGGGCGTGCGCGATCAATGCCTTAAACTCGGTGCCGACGCCGTTTTTGACAAATCAAACGACATCGATAATTTGATGGAATTTTGTCTGAAGCAGAGCGCTGACAAACTTGAATCTTAGCTCACGCTATTCGTTGGCATCAAGGCATGGATCGCGCAGCGCGTGCCGCATCTACTCAGTCGATGAGCTTGCTTTTCAGCGCGTAGTAGGTCAAATCACTGTTCGACGCCAGCGTCATTTTTTCCATGATGCGGGTGCGATAGGTGCTCACTGTTTTCACCGACAGCGACAACGCCTCGGCGATGTCACCCACGGTTTCACCTTTGGCCAAGCGCAGAAACACTTGAAATTCACGCTCAGACAGTTGCTCGTGCGGCTGTCCACCTTCGGGCCGGTTCAACTGCTGCGCGAGAAGCTCGGCCACTGCCGTGGTGATATAGCGCCGACCTTGATTCACAGTTCTAATCGCGGTCACGATTTCGCTCGGCTCGCACTGTTTGTTCAGATACCCGCTCGCGCCCTGACGAATCAAGTTGACCGCGTAATGCTCCTCGGGATAGCCGCTCAAAATGAGGATTGCCAGGTCCGGTGCCTTGGCGCGAATCATCGCCATGGCGTCAATGCCTGTTTGCCCCGGCATCGACACGTCCATCAGCAACACATCCATTTCAATAGTGCGCACCATCTCAACGGCAGCGCGCCCACTGGCGGCCTCACCGACCACTTGCAAATCCGATTCGTCTTCAAAAAACTGCCGAAGCCCAGAGCGTACGATGCTGTGGTCGTCAACAATTCCAATTTTAATTTTGATCATTCGATGAATCGTTGTGAAAACTTATGGTGCGAGTGTATCCCCGCCGCTGATGATGGTGCTTTGAACCCGCATCCAAGCAACGAGTTTAACGCTTGGTCAATCGGAGGAAGATCGTGAAATGGCTGCGTCGACCAAAGATCGCGTTCGTGTTGCCACTCGCCGTTTTAGCTGTCGCGGCACTGGTCGCGCTCAATGAATTGGGCTATCAACGCTCCTCAGTGGCAGCCGAGAGCATGGTGCGGGAGCAGCAGCAACGCAGCATGCTGCATGTGCTGCTGCAACAAGTGCTTGATGCGGAAACCGGGCAACGCGGCTACCTGTTGACAGGCGACGAGAAGTATTTGTTGCCGTACTCGGAAGCGACGGCGAAGATCACGGCAACGCTCGACGCCCTGCGCACGATTTACGTCGGCGATCCAGTTCAGCTGGGCAAATTTGCTGAGCTGTCTCGGGCTGTGTCAAGAAAGCTTGCCGAAATTGAAGTGACCATCAGAATCCGCAATCTCGGTGGCGACAGCGAAAATTGGATGCGAGTGGTGCGCACCGATCTTGGCCGTGACTACATGAACGCAACCCGTGACATCGCCCTCTCGATGATTGAGACCGCCGCTGCGAGCATGAAGTCGACGCAAGTGCAAATCGATCACAGTCTGACCATATCGCGCATTGGCGTCACGCTGGCCGCGCTGCTGTTTTTGCTCGCCTTCGTCCTCTATTTGCGGCAGACCGAAAAGCTTGATGCAGCTGGAGAGATTCAGCGGCGGCTGCTCGCCATTGAGCGCGATGGTTTAGAGCGACAAGTGCGCGAGCGCACCTCGCGCCTGACGGTGCTCGCCAATCATCTGCAAACCGTTCAAGAGCGCGAGCGAGAGCATCTTGCACGCGAACTGCATGATGAGCTCGGCTCCCTGCTCACTGCGGCCAAACTCGATGTGGCGCGAATTCGCTCAAAACTGGTGGGTGACAACGAGCCGCTCGCACAGCGGTTGATTCATCTGTCTGACACCTTGAATTCGGTGATCGCCATCAAACGCAAGATCGTTGAAGACCTGCGACCCTCGTCGCTTTCGAACTTGGGGCTGGTTGCCGCGCTGGAAATATTGGTGCACGAATTCGGCGAACACACTGGGCTCACGGTTACCACAGCGCTTGATGAAGTGGCGCTTCATGATGATGCGGAATTGACCGTTTACCGCATCGTGCAAGAGTCGCTGACCAACATTTCAAAGTATGCACATGCCACCGAAATCACCGTGACGATGATGGTGTACGACCATCACATTGAGCTCGATGTGAACGATGACGGTGTGGGATTTGATCTCAATACCCGCCTGAACGCGAGCCATGGTTTTGCCGGGATGCGCCATCGCGTTGAGGCATTGGACGGCACGCTGGCCGTCGCCTCCAGCGCGGGGCAGGGCACCCGCATTCACGTCGTGTTGCCGAAGTCCTTGCCCGCGCTGATTGAGCACAGCGCGTCGGACGTGACAACGCTTTCGTGAGCGTCCCTCCCGAGCGCTACCGCACAGCGCGCGACGTAAGCGCCGTCCTACGCGGTCGGGCCTCGCGCCCTACATCCGCATGCGCGAGCCGCCGATGGCAGCGAGCCCTTCGAGCGTAGAAACTTTGTCTTATGGTTACTACAGTAGCAGTTCAAAGTCTTACTACGAGCTGAGCGCTTTAACCCATCGCCTTAGGAGCAAACACCATGTTGAATTACGCAGTTATCTTCCTTGTCGTAGCGCTAGTCGCTGCGGTGTTCGGCTTCGGTGGCATTGCCGCTGGTGCCGTCGAAATCGCCAAGATTTTGTTTTTCATCTTCGCCTTTATGGCGATTGCAACGTTTGTGGTAAGCCTCATCCGCAAGGGTTAGGGCGCCGCTCACCTCTAACGACGTCCCCAATTTTCACACTCATCTTCAAAGGTACTCAATATGAACTACAGCAAATCCATCTCCGACAACGTGCAGGACACCGCTAACAAATTTGGCACGCAACTCACCAACGGTCTGGAAGGCGCAATTGACGGCGCACACGATGCAGCGAGCAACACGCTATCGAAAATGTCCGACAAAATCGATGCGCTGCAGGATCAAGCAAAGCCTGCGGTTGACCGCATGGTGGCGCGTGGCAAAGATTTGGCCAACAATGCAATTACCGGCACGCGTGAAGCGGGCGTACGGGCCAAAACCGCGTTGTCTGACTACGCCACATCCTGCGAAAGCTACATCACCGAGAAGCCTATGAAATCGGTGGCGATTGCCGCAGCGGTCGGCGCAACGTTGGCGGCTGTGTTGTTGATTTCGCGCAGCCGATCAAACGCAAACGCGCGCTACAACGACCGCTAGTCGGCGGTCAGTTACCACTCGGGGACTAGTAGCAAATGCTTGCAGCTTTTTTTAACGTGGCAAAAAAATGGATACCCGGCTTGCTGCCTAGGCTGGTTACCGAGCGCCCCGACCTATTAATAGATCATGCGCTGGCGTATGCTGAGCTTGCAAAGGCTGAGTTTCAGGCGGTTAAGCGTGGTGCAATTCGACGCGTCGTTGCGGGCGGCGTTGCGCTGATCTCGGGGTTGTCGTTTTTGATATTGGCTGGCGTCGCGGTGATGCTGAATGCGACGCAAGAGTTGAAAACGGATGCCACTTGGACGCTGTTCGTTGTCCCCGGCGTTATGTTGGTGCTAAGCTTGATTGCGACGATTGTCGCGTCGAAAGAAGGCGGCGGCTCGAAGCCTGTTAAGTCGTTGACCGACCAAGTGCGCTTGGACTTACAAGCGTATCGTACGGCGATGGATGATCGGTCATGAAGCAGCATTCACAAACGCACGCGATCAATGCACACGTCGAGATTGACTCGACGCGGCGAGAGCTCCTGAAGTATCTAGCCACTGAGCGAGCAGAGGCGCGTGCGGGCGCACAGGTTAACCATAATCGCGGTAGCCCTAGGGCAGCAGGTGGCGCAAAGCCGGGGTTCAGTTGGACTTCGCTACTTGGCGCGGGTGCCTCGTCTTGGTGGCATAACCACCCGGCGCGCTCTGTCGCGTTGTTGCTGGAGTCAGCAACTAGCGAATACGCACGTAGAAAGCCGATTCAGGTGGTGACTGTTGCCGCTGTGGCGGGTGCAGCGGTGGTGCTGTTGAGGCCTTGGCGCATGGTGTCGGCCACAGCGTTACTACTCACTTTGCTGCGCTCGTCTAATCTTACTGGTGTTGCGTCATCGATGCTTGATTCTGCGGCCCAATCTATGAAGAAAGAAAGAATATGACATCAAAAGACAGACACCCCCATATGCAGCTGGATCAAGCAGCGCTTGATGCCGCAGCCAAACGCATTGACGACGGCGCAGTAACACCGAGTTACACCGACTACCGCGAAGACATTATTCAATTGCTGAATGACGCGCTTGCTACCGAGTTAGTGTGCGTGCTGCGCTACAAGCGCCATTACTTCACGGCCACCGGAGTCAATTCATCAAAGATTAAAGATGAGTTTTTAGTTCATGCCAACGCAGAGGCGGGCCATGCTGATCGAATCGCTGAGCGCATTGTGCAACTCGGGGGCAGCCCGAATTTTTCGCCGGATTCGTTGACTTCGCGCAGTCATGCGGACTACGACGACTCCACAGATCTTAAGGCGATGATTAAGGCGAATTTGATTGCTGAGCGCGTCGCCGTTGAGAGCTATCGCCAGATGATCAACCTGATTTCTGATTACGACTCGACCACCCGGCGCATGCTCGAAGACATCCTCGCCGACGAGGAAGAGCATGCCGATGAGTTAAGCGATTGGCTGTCCGCTTAAGCCTCGCTAATCCCGTGTTCGGATTGATGTCTGGTGCGCTGCGACAGTGCATCAATCCTTAAAAATAAATTGCAGCTTTTGTCCTTTTTTTACACGTCATCACCAGGAGAACCCTATGAATAAATCCACAAAAGTCATCGCCACTGCAGTATTTGCAGCTGTTACCATTTTCACCACCGGCTGTGCCGTTACCCGGTCACAAGAAACTGTCGGCCAGTATGTCGACGATGCCACCATCACCACGCAAATCAAGTCGCGTTGGATAGCTGACCCCACGGTCGACGCCGCATCTTTCAAAGTGGAGACGCTTAAAGGCACCGTGCAGATTTCAGGTTTTGCTAAAAACGCAGCCGAGAAAGTGAAAGCTGAGCAGATTGCACGAGGCGTCAACGGCGTAGTGGCTGTGCAAAACAGCATCGCTGTTCGTCCATAGCGTCGATGTTATGCAGCCCGCGTAAAGCGGGATATGCTGGCAAAAAAGCCGCTCAATTGAGCGGCTTTTTTGCGTGAGTCTCACTTGATCGCAAAGCGTAACGTGCTCGGTTTTTTGCCTTCTGGTGTGATCTCAATGACCGCTTTGGTACCTGTGCTGACGTTGAATTTGCCTTTGGCCTCCATGCGGTTGTCGCCTGCGGGCATTAGTTCGGTCTTGGTTTTGTCTACACCGGTCAGCATTGTGATCTTGCCCTTAGCGCCTCTGGTCGGCATCGGTTTGCCGTGGTCGCTGACGTACACCGTAATCAGGTCGGGCTTAGCCACGAGTTCGGCGTCGAAGGCTTTGCCTTCGGCAACGATGCCGCCGAATTTGGGCGAATGGTCGTGGCTGCCTACGGCGAGTGCGTCAGACGTTGTAGCAAGGCTCAGCGCTAACGTTGTGAGCGCGATGAATGGGGACATTTTTTTCATGGTGTTTCCTTTCGTGGTGGGTAAAAAACTAGAGCGCTTCAGAGTCGCTTTCGGCTACCAGACGTTCAGCCGGTTGCCGACCAAACAGCCAGAACATCGATGGCGTCAAAAACGTATCTAGCAGGGTTGAGCTGATAAGACCCGAGAAAATGACCACGGCCACCGGATGCAAGATCTCGGTGCCCGGTTGCTCCGCTTCGAACAGTAACGGCGCCAGCGCAAACGCGGTGACAAGCGCGGTCATCAGCACCGGCGCCAGTCGCTCCAGCGAGCCGCGCAAGATCATCTTGTGATCAAACGCTTCGTTTTCGAAGCGCATCAGGTTGATGTAGTGGCTGACCTTCAAAATGCCGTTACGAACCGAAATGCCCGCCAGCGTAATGAAGCCGATCAGCGCCGCAATCGACAGCGGTTGCCCGGACAGCCACAGCCCAAGCACCGCGCCGACCAACGCAAGCGGAATGTTGGCCATGATGAGTAGCGCCAGCGTGGAACTTTTGTAGCGGCTGTAGAGCACCACGAACATCAGAATCAGCGACACGATGGATAGCAGGCCGGCCAGTCGGGAGGCTTCTTCCTGCGCCTGAAACTGTCCGCCGAGCGTGACGAAATAGCCTTCGGGCAACTTCGTTTCGTTGACCACGTTGCGGATGTCGGCAACGACCTCGGACAGCGCGCGACCCTGTGCGTTGGCAGAGAGCACGATGCGCCGCTTGCCATCGTCACGACTGATCTGGTTCGGGCCATCGCTGTCTTCAATGGTCGCAATTTTTGACAACGGAATGCGCCCGGTTGGCGTCTCGATCAGGATTTGACCGAGGCCCTCCATCGTCCGGGCTGATTCGGGTAGTTTCACCACCAGCGCAAAGCGACGACCGCCTTCAACAATCTGCGCAATCTTTTCGCCCTCGACCAAGCTTTGCAGCGTGGCCAGCACCTGCGGTGTTGGCACGCCGTACTGCGCTGCGGCCGCGTAATCAACGTGCACCTTGATTTGGGGTGCTAGCACCTGCTTCTCAATCGCGAGATCGGCGAGCCCCGGAATCGCTGCCAGCTTCGCGCGCAACACATCCGCCTGCCCGCGCAGCACGTCTAGGTCATCACCAAACAGCTTGATCGCAATCTGTGAGCGCACGCCGGACAGCATGTGATCGATGCGGTGCGAGATCGGTTGCCCAATCTCGATGGCCGCCGGAAAGTTCACCAGCTTTGTTCGAATGTCTGCGTTGATTTCTGTCATCGTTCGCGTGAGTTCGCTCGCTGGCTTTAAGCCCACGTCCAGCTCACTTACATGCACGCCTTCAGCGTGTTCATCAAGTTCTGCGCGGCCACTGCGGCGACCCACATGCGTGACCTCGGGTACTTGTTTGATCAGCACTTCCGCCTGCTTCGCGAGCGCGGAGGTTTCTGCCAAGGTCACGCCCGGATTCAGACGTATTCCGATCAGCAACGTGCCCTCGTTAAACGGCGGCAGAAAGGTTGTGGCGAAGAACGGTATCGCTGCCGCCGCGGCAAGAATGGCCGCCGCACCCGTTGCCAGCGCTGCGCGCGGGTGCGCGAGCACACGGCTCAATGCGCCGCTGTAGCTTCGTTTGAGCCACACCAGAAATTTAGTGTCGCCGTGATCCAGCGATTTCATGTGCGGAAGCAAGTAGTACGAAAGCACGGGTGTAACGGTGACCGAAACCGCGAGGGACGCGAGCGTTGCTACGATGAAGGCCACACCGAGCGGCACAAACAATCGCCCCTCGATACCGGGCAGTGCAAACAACGGAACGAAAACCAGCACGATGATAATGGTGGCGTACAAGATGGCCGAGCGCACTTCGAGCGATGCTCGCATCACTAGCGCCACGGTTCCAAGGCGCTCGCCCGCAGGTTTGGTGCGGTTCTCTTTCAGCCGTCGCAAAATGTTCTCAACGTCAACCACCGCGTCATCCACCAAGCCGCCAATCGCGATGGCCAACCCACCCAGCGTCATGGTGTTAATGGACATGCCGAAATATTTGAACACCAACGCGGTGACGCAGATCGAAACCGGGATGGCGGTCAGCGCGATCAACGTGGTTCGTAGCGTGCCGAGAAACACAAAAAGGATCACCGCAACTAAGCCGGAGGCCGCAATCAGCTTGCCATTCAGGTTGTTGATGGAGCTTTCGATAAAAGTCGCTTGACGGAAGGTGACCTTCGGCGCGCTCAATCCCACGGGGAGCGTCTTGGTCATGTCCGCCAACGCGGTTTCGATGTTGCGCGTGAGCCCAATGGTGTCAGCGGTCGGTTGTTTTTGAATGCCAAGAATGACTGCTGGTTTGCCTTCATAACCCGCGTCGCCGCGTTTGATGGCGGGTGCGAAAGTCACGTCCGCAATTTGCCGCAGCAGAATCGGTTGCCCTTCCTTGACGGCCAGCGCGAGGTTGCGCAAATCATCGAGCTTCGAGGTGCGACCCAGATTTCGAATCAGATACTCGCGACCATTGATTTCAAGAAATCCGCCAGAGGTGTTCGAGGAATAGCCCTTGAGCGCTGCCTCCATCTGCTCGTGGGTGATGCCGAGTTGTGCCATGCGTAGCGTGTTCGGCTGCACCTGATATTGCCGCACCTCACCGCCAATCGGGATCACCTGCGCCACGCCGGGGATTGCCATCAATCGGGGCCGCAGCACCCAGTCGGCGTATTCGCGCACCGCCATCGGCGAAATCTTCGCGACATCAATCGGGATCGCAATCTGCATGATCTCGCCCATGATTGAGCTGATCGGCCCCATGCGCGGAATCACGCCCGTTGGCAAACCTTCCTCCATGGATGAGAGCCGTTCTGACACCATTTGCCGTGCCCGAAAAATCTCGGTGCTCCAGCCAAAGGTGACGTAAATGAACGAGAGTCCGGCGCTGGAAGTAGAGCGCACGCTCTCCACACCGGGCAGGCCGTTCATCGCCGTTTCCAGTGGAAAGGTGATGAGTTGCTCCACCTCTTCGGCGGCCATGCCGCCAGCCTCGGTAATGATAGTTACGGTAGGTTTGTTGAGGTCAGGAAACACATCTACCGGCATCTTTGACAGGGTGAATGCGCCGTACACCATGAGCACCACGCTGCTGATCATCACCAGCAAACGGTTGCTCAGGCTGCTTTTTAAGAGCCAGTTAAACATGGTGACTGTCCCCGATCAACGCACTTGGTTGATGAGCGTTGCGCCGCGCGTGGCAACGCGATCCCCGGCCCTCAAGCCCGCTGTCACCGCCACCGACACACCATCCAGCGGCTCGGTCATGACCACGCGCGGCTCAAACTTCTCTGGCGCAGTTTTGACCCAGACGATGGTCTCGTTTGACGGGCTTTTCATCAGCGATGAAGCTGGCACGGCAATGGCGTTGACTTTGGTCTTGCTCTGCACAAACACGCGCACCGGCTGGCCGATGGCAAGCGTCGACAGCGACGCATCATTGGCCTTGAACAACAGCGGCAGCGCCTGCTCGCGCAGCGTTCGCGTGGCGCCTACGAAGGTCAGTGCGGCGCGTTTGTCACCAATGGCAACCGTTGCCGCGCCAATGTCTGCGGCCATCGCGGGATCGAACGCAAGCGCTTCGACGCGCAGGCGTGTCGGATCAATCACCTCGAACAGCAATTCGCGCGCATCGACTACCTGGCCGCTGACCACATTGGCTGAAGCGATGACGCCGCTAATCGGTGCCACCAGCGTGTCGCGATTACTGAGCCCGCTGCCGAGTGCGTTCGCGCGCGCCGTCAGGCTGGAAAGTTCGTTTTCGCTAGCCTCGATTTCCTTGCGCGGAATGGTGTCCGCCAGTTCTTTTTGCCGCGCCAGACGTTTTTCGGCGAGCGCTCTGTTGCCGCGTAGCTCCGCGATGAGTGCGGTTTGGTTAGATCGCTCAATCTGACTCGATGACGGAATGACGTAGGCCAGCACCTCACCTTTGCGCACCGCTTGGCCGGGGCTTGGCAGGCCGCGCGGGCCGGGCTCAATGCGACCGGCAAACGTGGGCTGCACTTTGCCGCCCGCGTTTGGATCCATCAGCACTTTTCCAGCCAACTCCGTCGTACGTGGCAAATCAGCCGCCGTTGCGAGCAGGGTGCGCACGCTCAATTGTCGTTGTGCGGGCTTGGGCAGAAATACGCTGCCATCGGGTTGCCGCTGCGGGCTGCTGGCGTTGGTCAGGGGGCCGCTGTCGCCATGGTCATGACCTTCACCCGCGATTAACGGCGTTGACATCATCAATGAAGCGGGGAGCAGCGCAAGGGTGAGCAGGTGGCGAAGGCTCATGCTGCGGCTCCCACACTATTGCGGCTGCTACGACGGTTCAATACAAGTCGACGAATGCCAAACAACAACAGCAGCGCCACCACGAGACCGCCACCGGCCCACTGGGCCGCGCGCTGCCAGCCGTGCGAGTGCGCGCCAGCCGCGGTGGTCGCACCCGCTGCGGCGTCGTGCACATCGAGTTCACCAGTGAGCAAATCGCTGTCAGCACTTGCTTTGATCGTGAGAGTGATGGGGTATTCGCCTGCCTTCGCGAACGCCTTCGCGTCAAAGTGATACTCGCCAAGCTTCGGCGCGAAGGTGCCCATCAGTTTGATGCCGGTGCTCTCCAGCTCCACTGTGGCGTTGACCACAGGCTCGTTGCTGGCGGCGTGGTCGATATAGATCACCAGTTCGTCCTTGCCGAGAATGCCGACCGCTTCGAACAAATCCGATTGCGCCGTAAAGCGTGGCAACGCGGGGCCTGTAGCCGCGGGCTTGGCTGCGCCATGATCGTGACCGTCACCGGCCACAGCGAGTGTGACCAATAGCGCGCTCGCGGCTACCGCGCAGGTTTTGACGACAACAGAAAAAATCATGGCAACAGTCCCAAAGATTGATTGACACGCGAGATCGCGTGTTTGAGTTCGATGCGGGCGCGGCTTAGCGAAAGAGTGGCGTTCGCTCGTTCACCTTCCGCGCGCAAGCGGGTGGGTAAATCCAGTTCGCCCAGGCGATAAGCTTTTGCGTAAAGCGATGCGACCTCATTGGCCAGGCGTCCTCGCTCGGCTAGCACCTCAATACGTCGTTCTGCGCTGATCACGCCGGACTGCGCGCTGGCTACCTCGGTCTCAAGCTGCGCGCGCAGCAAGGCCTCGCTGGCCTGCGCCTCAGTGAGCTCCGCGCCTGCTTGTGCGATGCGCGGCGTTGCACGCTGCGTGCCGCCGAACGGGAAGGAGACACCGATGCGCGCCGTGGAGGCATTGGTGCTGCCGTTGCTGCGCTCGTTGGTGAGCGCGAACGACACCGTGGGTGCGCCGTTGGTCAGGGCGGATGCTTCGCTTAATTTTGCTCGCGCCAGTTGTGCCGATTGACCGGAAAACCGCAGTGACGGATGCTCGTTCAATGCACGTGACGCAACGCCGCCGCGCGTTTCGACGGTATCCGCAAGACCGCGAATTGCCGCGTCGCCAATCAATCCGCGCAACACCTGTCGCGCCGCATTCACTCGCTGCTCCGCTTCGACGCGCGTTGATCGCAACGTCTGCACCGTCAACTCGGCTTGCAGCGTATCCACGCGCGCCGAGTCGCCTGCGGCGGTGCGTCGCGCCGAATCAGCCGCGACCTGTTCCGCACGTTTGACTTCGTCCTCGGCCAGCGTCAACTCGCTTGCTGCGAGTTGCACTGCCCAGTAGGCACCACGAATCTCGCCCGCTAGTTTGAGCGCGATCTGCGCGAGATTAGCGGTGTAGACGGCTGATTCCCCGCGCGCACTGGCTACCTGAAGCGAGCGTCTTGAGGCGGTAGCAATCGGCGCGCTGATCTCGATTTCAAATTCGCGTAAACCATCGCGGCTACCGGTTTTAAGCCCAGAGGCGATGGTGGGGCTGTCGGCTAGCCACGAATCAGCGAGGGCCTCGCGAGATTGTTGCTCGCGTTGTCGCTCGCTTGCCGCGAGCGTCCACGGTTGTTGCGCTAACGCAAGCTGGAATGCTTCTGCAAGTGTGAGCGAGGCAGCAGACGCGGTGACTGCGGACGGTGCGGGGGCAGCGTTCTGTGCGGCGACGGGCAAGGCGCTTAGGCAAATCGCCAACAACAGCAAAGATCGAACACGCAACAGCGCTCGGGCAAACAAGGACATATTCGGTTCTCCAGAATCAAAAAAGATCAGGCGGGAACCGACGAGGAGTGCGCTGACGCGATTGCGTCAGGCAAAGAAATTAGTTGCGTCCCCGTCGGCTAGACGAGGGCTGACCAGTTGGGGCGTTCGGGACGCTCGCTGGCGGCGTTGCGGTGGTGCGCATCGCTGCCGTCTGGGGCAATGGCGGCAACATCCGTCGGACGCTTGAAATCAGCGCGCGCTCCGAGCATCGCTACAGAATGAAAACAGTGGCACGCGCCGCATTCACCGTGGGCGCGTGACGATGAGTCATCTCCGCTAGCAATATCAGGCATTGACTCGGACACCACCGCATGCGAATGCGACGTTGCGTCATGATGCTGACTGCTACCCGCGTGCAGGCGCGCATCCACGGATGCCGCCAGTGCAAACTGAAGTGGCAAAAGGCAAAGCAACAAACGGATGATGAACTGGCGCATGGGGATTAGTGTACCGACTTCAACGAAAGTTCCGATGTTCGCAACAGGCGTAACCCGTTGAATACCACCAACAAGCTCGCGCCCATATCGGCAAACACGGCCATCCACATCGTTGCGCTACCGAACAGCGCGAGGCCCATGAACACCACTTTGATGCCGAGCGCTAGCGTGATGTTTTGCCATAGGATGTTGTGTGTGCGTTGTGACAGGCGAATAGTTTCCGGGATACGGAGCAGGTCGTCGTTCATCACGGCGATGTCTGCGGCCTCCATCGCGGTGTCGGTGCCAGCGCCGCCCATGGCAAAACCGATGTCCGCTTTGACCAGCGCTGGCGCATCGTTGATGCCATCGCCGCTCATCGCGGTCAGGCCATACTTTTTCTGCATGTCCTCTATCGCTTTAAGTTTGTCCTCGGGCAACAAGTTGCCCCGCGCATCGCTGATGCCCGCGAGTTTGGCCACCGTCTTCGCTGTCGCCACGTTGTCGCCTGTCAGCATGACGGGCGTTACTCCCAGCGCAATCAGCTCGGCCACCGCTTGTTGCGACGATGGTTTGATCGTGTCGGCCACAGCGAAAAACGCGATGACGTTGCGGTCGGTCGCAAGCAAGGTCACGGTGCGGCCCTGA
>ENA-OFCE01000225-OFCE01000225.1-metagenomes-genome-assembly--contig:-NODE-225-length-39277-cov-28.481464_pt1 | contig 39277 bp, 30 predicted proteins | sample MGYA00153388_OFCE01 | MGnify analysis MGYA00153388 | reverse complement strand
GCGCCGGGTTTTTTGTGTGTTTTTATGTCTATTTGGAAAAAGAACACCTGTTTTTGGGTTGAAGATAATCTACAGCTATAATTGGGGGGAATCGATACAGAAAAAACTTATCTTTAACTCAGCTTGAATATATCGATCGCTCCTGTTATTGGTTTGCAATCAATTATTCAGCAAGCCCTATTTAGTAAAGTTCGATCGCCTCTCTTTTCTCCACATCGAAATGCAAACTTGCATTAAAACAATTAAATTTCTCCCCCTTACTTTTCCTCAGCCACCTGTTCCGGCCACAGATAAATAGCGCCAGAAATCAAAGTTAAAGCTACAGAAACCCAAAAAGCGACTAATGCAGGAACGTTCCAAGCTTCAGACAGAGGAGCAATTAAAAGTGCGATCGCCACAATCTGACTCACCGTCTTCAACTTCCCCCAAATATTAGCACCAGAAATCGTAGTTTTATTCACACGCCACCCCGCAATTGTCAACTCCCGCCCCAATATCAGAAACACAGCCCAAGCCGGGACTCTACCCAACTCAATCAAAACCAAAAGCGGCGCCAGTACCAACAACTTATCCACCAAAGGATCGAGAAACTTTCCCAAATCGGTAATTTGATTTAGCTTTCTAGCCAAATAGCCATCCAACCAATCAGTAGCCGCAGCTACCACAAAAATTGCTACACAAATCCATCGACTTTGCACGCTTGGATCGTACAAACCGTAGAGCAAAAAAGGCACTCCCAGCAAGCGAGAAAAAGTAATCAGATTAGGCAAATTCATCATAAAACCAAATTCGGAAACGGAAAATGTACGGGATGTAATATCAATTCCGGCTGCGCCGGAATAACAAGCGAGGAGACGGCAGTGCCGTCTCCCTACAATTGATCGCGTAGGGAGACGGCACTGCCTGCCGTCTCCTCCGTCTCCTCCGTTTATATCATTCCGATGCAAACGGATTTGATATAACGGATGGATATTGAAGACAGAAGTCAGAAGAAAAAAATTAAGGACAACCTTATAAAAAGATTGCCCTTAATTTAACATTTTTTTGTAACCGTTCAACTGCCAAGAAAACAGCTCGAAACTCAATATTAATCACAAACGATACCCCATTAGAAACAAACAGACAACCGAAAATAGCTTACTCAACACGCACCTTTTCTACTCAACACAACCCAAATCGTTTGACAAAGTAGACTAATATCGTACAAAATAGACCACTTGCGTTGGTAATCGAGATCCATCCGCACAATATCCTCAAAATCTTTAACTTTAGAACGTCCGTACACTTGCCACTCCCCAGTCATGCCGGGCTTGACATCTAAACGCTGCCAGTGAAAATCGTCATAGCCAGCAATCTCATGGGCAATTGGTGGCCGAGTTCCCACCAAACTCATCTCGCCGACTAACACGTTCCAAAATTGAGGAAACTCGTCCAAACTTGTGTTGCGCAGAAAGCGACCGACTCGGGTAACTCGCGGGTCATTTTCATTTTTAAAAGTGTGACCTTTTGCTTCGTTAGTAACTAGATGTTTGAGATTTTCTGCATCGACAATCATCGATCGAAATTTCCACATTCTGAAATGCTGACCTTTCAAGCCGCAGCGGACTTGACTGTACAGCAGCGGGCCGGGACTTTCCAACAGCATCGCCACCGCTACTGGCACCGCCACCACAGCAGTAATTGTCAATCCCAGCAGCGAGCCCAAAATATCGATCGACCGTTTTACCTTACTCGTTACGGATCGGTGAACCTGCTGTTTGGATACACAAACTTTGTAAGTAGGTTTTGGGACAAATAAGGAAAACATTTCCGATAATTTAGAGGCACTGATGGCAAATTTCATGCAATTTGTCTCAATTTTTATGAGATATCACGTCCATCTTATGAGATTTCCCCAGATATCGAGAACCTCAAATCCTGGGCTTTGCAGAATCTTTAAAAAGCTGCAACACTTTTATAAAGTTTCTGTGTATTTCTCTAAAAACGTATAAATATTCCGTAAAGTTAATTAAATTTACATAAAAAACAGTCCTGGACGGATAAAACCCAAGAAACCGGGTTTCGGCCGTGTCTGCGGGCTGTGATGCGTCTTCTGAGCAAAAAAACCCGGTTTCTGGCGTCTGAGTGCGTCCAGGGCTTGATATCGTATCAATTCCGGCTGCGCCGGAATGATGAGGAAACGGCAGTGCCGTTTCCCTACAATCGATCACGGTAGGGACACGGCAGTGCCGTGTCCTCCGTTTATATCATTCCGATGAAGAGAGGATTTGATATCAAAAGAAACCCGGTTTTTTGCCGTTTACCGATCGCTATCCCAAGCGATTGTTGCCGGCTCTAACAATTTTTGCTGGCTGCTAGAGGCGAGTTTGCTTAAATATTCGCGAACAACAAAGCTGTGTTCGATATTCAAGCGATAACCGAGTGAGACATCTTCAAAGAAAAGTGGCTCTGCCAAAATTGCTTCCCAATCGGGATTTTGCCTCGACTCTTCGGCTAGCAGCATGAAATCTTCCTCCGTCGGCAAAAGTCCCGCCGGCAATTTTCCTTCCAAAATCCTCAGAATCCGCGGCTCGCAGGTGCCAGTATTCACGCCCTGGCGTTCCAACAACTGCAAAATTTCCTCAAAGCTGAGAGTTTCGCCGCCCAAAACTTGCATTAATTCCCAAAGCAGAAAAAAGTCGCTGTACTGCTGTTGTGGCACATCCAAAATTTGAGGATAGAGAGCCAAACTTGCTAACCCGCAGGCAACGAGACTACTTTTTTCTGACAAATTTGTGCTTTTAAGTACAGAATTTAATGCAGAATTGTAGGTTTCTGAAATATCTCGATCGACCTCCAATTCCCGATCTTGAACCACGATCGCATTCGGCAACTTCTGGCGTAACCAGCGGGCGATCGCAGGCCAAGAACCCATGCCCCCCGCACAAATCGCCTGATTAATCCCCGCCGACGACATTCCCGCGCGGCTGAGCAAAGCATTCAATTCCCGATTCAATTGCTGCACAAAAGGTACTAAAACCAGACTTTCTAAATCTCTGCGCTTCACATCCCAATGCTGCTGGCCAATATCCAAAACAAAACTTTCTTGATGTTGCAAAATAACTTTCATTTGCCTTGCAGCTTCCAACAATTGCAGCCCAAAAGCAGAACCTTGCAACCGCTGCTGCAATTGATAGCGACTAGGCAAATCTGGATGCCCCGGACGTGGTAGCTCGATCGACATTCCCCAAGTTTCACTTTTAACCAACAACTGACAGATAATGTCTTGATCGAAAGCATTGCCAGCAAAAGCAAAACTTTGGCAAGTAAAATCAGCACGAGTTAAATCTTGAAGATTCGACGGTAACTCAACTAAAGCTAATTCCACCGTCGTCGCCCCCGCATTCAGAATCAAAGTTCCTCCACTAAAAGATGAAGCATTCACAGTCAGCGGCGCAGCTTCTTCGCGTAGGGGGGAATCGCCTTTAATAGAATCGATCGCCGAAGACTGCATTCCTGGGGAATTTTTGACTGGAGTTACAGCAGCAAGCAAAGTGGCGATCGCATCTTCCACCACAAAAATTGGCAAACCCGGAGCCACCAAACCCGCGCCCAAAACAGCCTCCCGCAGGTTAAAGTGATAAGCATTTCCCCAGCCAGCCGGAGTCCCCAAAATTACACCCTGCAAATCTAAGAGTGCCGCATCAAGAGTTTGCGCCGTCAGCCCCGAAGCGCCACAGATTAAATTAGCAACTGGCAATCCTGAAAAATTCGTCGAGATTGCAGCATCTGAAACTTCCGCCAATTCACGAAATTTTTGCCCTTGCTTCCTCGGATTCAAAGTAGCCAGCAGCGCCCGCACCCCGTTCAGTGGCAAGGCGATCGAAACAGCCTGCAAGGGCGACCACTGCAACAGCGGTTCGTACATCCCAGCAGCCTCCCGCTGATAAGGAATCCCCACCTTTAAAGGCAATTTAAAATTTTGCAGTAAAAATTCTCCCGCCGGCACAGCCAACTGCCGCAATCCCACAGACTTGACTGTCACCTGCTGCCCAGAATCGACCGGGGCTGTTTCCTGCATCAGGGCACTCGTGGCAATCCGAAAGCTAGCACTCGCAGCGAAACCCTTAGCCTGCGGTGCTTTCGAGTGTTCTGAGGCTTCCCAGTAAATCGGGTGCAACTGACCGCTAGTCCGATCGAGCAAAGCCGCCGACAGTCCGCTGGAACCGAAATCTATGCCCAAATACCAGCGAGAATTCCGGCGATTCTGGGATTCTGGGAACGAAGAGGCGATCGCACCTGCAACAGAATGCGTAGCCGACTCTTGCTGTGTGGCAAACTCGCCCAACTCGATTTTCGCACCAATAACTGCTGCTTTACTGTCTGTCGGAATTAGGTTTTTTTTTTGCTTTTTGGAGGACTCGATCGCACTTCGTCTGTTTTTGCAGTTGCAGAATCGGTCTCGGTCAAATTAGCCAAAATCTCGTCTAGCGTCAACTTCGACTCGTCTTCCTCAGCAAACAAATCATCCTCAAGTTCATCCTCTAAGACAAACGGTTCATCCTCAGATGAAAGTCCTAGCACATCTGAGAACAAATCTTCCAGCGTGCCGAGTTCTTCCTCAGCAGGCTCTGCAAACGGATTTTTTGCACCGCCCTTGGGGGAACTCGCCGATATAGTTGCTGAGGAATTCGATCGCCCGGGGCTAGTATTTGGCAATCCCTCCAGATTGTAGAGGTCTGTCTCCAACAGTTCCAGAGTATTGATGTCCAAATTTAGAGCTCGATCGAGGTCATCTTCTAATGCCTCAACCGGCAGCAAATCCTCATCCGGCGAAGCTTGGATGTAGGCATCATCGAGCCGCTGCGACGAGGTGTCGAACTCGCCAGTGTGAACATCACGGGCACTCGGCAGGCGCGTGGCACTGGGGCGGTTCTGGCTTATTTCCCCAGGTACGCTCGAAGCGGATGGCAACGGAGGCGCTTGTTGCGGACGATCGACGACAGCAGGAGTGTCGAAATGTTCGCCTTGGTTTTGAGTCGTTTCTAGATTTGGTCGATCGTCCGCATCAATTGGTCGATCGGCGATCGGTGGCAAGTCCGGTTCTGAAACTTGAGCTACTGTTGCAACTTGCGGTTCAAATAAATCGACCGTATCTAAAGTTAGATCGTCTACAGAATTACCGATGATGAAGTCTGAATCTTCACCTACTAAAATATTTTCCAGCGATTCACCCTCATCCAGCAGATTTACAAACAAATCTTCTGCTGTATTTAGGGGTTCGGTAGTTTCATCAACTGCTAAGTTTTGAGCTTTTATTGGTTCACTTTCAGCAGTGTTTTCTATATTTTCGATGGTGAAATCTTCGCTTTCTAATTCTAGTTCTGCGACTTCTTTTCCAGCGAACAAACTCGCGTACAAATCCTCAACATTTTCGCCAGTTTCAGCTCGTATATCTTCCGAAGCAGCTCGAGAAAACCGAGTTGCCGAGCCTGGTATTTCGGGTGCAGAACCGAACAAATTATCTGCCAAATCCGGGAGCGAGATTGGGGTTTCTAGCCGATTGCGATCGCGCCTCAACTGTCCGAATTGCGGAGAAATTTCTGTACCTGCATAGGGCAATCTGTCTTCGGCTCCGAGTTCACTGGTGCGACTTTGCGGGGCGGCTGACTGGTCGATCGCCGTATTTGAGGGGGCGGTGGTGGCACTTTCGAGATTGACAATGGCGATCGGCTCTTTCGGTACATAGGAAGAAGCTTCTCGCCCCAACTGTTCTGCCAAGTGGTTGACAAAAGCCGCGAACATCGCCTCGCTCTGCTGACTCAAACCATACATATTTTCGATTCCTTGGGACAAGGAAGCTTGATGGGTTTCCAGATTTGCTTGCAAAGCATCGAACACGATACCCACAGTAGAATCGAGCCTCATCAGCAGATTGTCAGCACGAGCTTGGAACGATTGCATTTGCTCCAACCTTTGAGCCGGAGTCAGCAGCGGATGTTCTTCTGATGTTTGTTCGCTAAGTGTTACGTCAATAGCCGGTTGCTCTGATTGTCTACTACCCAAAGAATAAGGTGCTGCACTACTTTGTAACAACTGATTTTTTGCGCCACCTAACATTTGGGAGAAATCGCGATCCAAGGTTTCTTCCAAGCGGGCAGTTAGTACCTGCAAGAATTCAGAAATGATTTGCTGTTGGTTTGCTTGTTGCTGAGCTAGGGATTGTTGCTGCTGCCGTTTTGCTTCTAGCTGTTTGATTTCTTGAACTAGAGCTTGCTGCTCTTGTCGCAGAGCTTCTATATCTCGTTGGAGTGGCTCCGTCAGAGTCGATCGCAGGTGGTTGATTTCTCCGGTTACCGCAAGCGTGATTTGCTCTGCTGAGGGGCGAGGGGCGGGCATCGGCAGTTTGGGCATTGGAACTGGCTGCGGGCGAGCACTTGGGCTGGCGGGCCCTTTGGCTGTGGCTACCTTTGAGTCTGGGGAAGCCAGATAAGCGCGAACTCGCTCTAACAGTTGGCGCTGGTGGACAGTATCAAGAGAACCCGTCCAAGGCAAGCGGGGGGCGGGCTTACTGAGTACCTCGTCAATCTCAGCAATCAGTGCTTGAATTTTGTACTTCTGAGAATTCAAGGGCGGAACCTCTGGGAATGCGGCTAGGGAAAAACTTTATCAAAAAAAAGACTCAACTCAGGCGACAGCAGGGCCAATAGATAGAATAATCTGAATGCTACTTCCGTCAATAATCTACGAATATTTTATGAAAACTGTAAATTAAACTTTGGGCTTCGGATCGCTCCTATTGCATATATTATGTTAGCCGGTACTTCCGCACCAAATGGCCGCTTCTATCAGCTCCAAGTGTTTTCAAATTTTGTGGCTGCTTTCCTTTTTCCCGGGCATTGGGGCGATTCCTGCTCGGGATAGCTGCGATTATCGCACGAATTGAATGCCCCACCCACTAGAACGGCGGGCTGCACCCGTCACCCCGAGTTTGGGCCCGGATGGTGGCGCGCCACTCTCTCTTGATCTTTCACAGAGTTGGAAAAAACCTCAAACAATTTGCGATTTGGGATGCCGGGATTCGGGATTGTGCCCGCGCAGTCGATTTGAGCAACCTTTTATAGTAGCCTTTTATCTGTGTTCATGGCTAGAGATTAATGGTACAATAATCTGGGGTAGCATAAAAAATTGTTGGGAACTGCGTCGGTTTCCCGGACGACGAGCGCCAACCGAAGGGTTCGGAATTGTGGTGGATTTTCCTGATATTGCGGACAATTGACGGGTTTTGTGGCAGTTGCACTCGGATTTGGGATCTGTCTGTCGTGCTTGCGGGATTGTGCCGATCGACGATTGCCGGGCCGGCTGACAACAAATCTCTCACCAGTGTTAAGCTTTCTAAGCCCAGTGCTTTCAAAGGTAATTCGATCGGCAAAGGAGCTGGCCACGTTGCTAAATTTTTGTTAATAAAATTTGCTCAGTGGTATGTATCTAAAAAATTATGGTATGGTATTTGGTTTGTAGCTTGCAATAAGAGCTTAAGGCTATTAATTCCCATATTTGACAGATCGACCGCAAAACTTTAGAGGTAAAATTACCGATTTTAGATACTTGTTTCTCAAATTTTGAATCTGAAATCGAATGACTCGGCTGCAAGCTATTTCTAACTGCCCAGCGCAGCTCAAGCGCATAAATTAAAATGATGGCCTCATGGAAGACCGCTTTAACACCCGAGATCCGAATTCCAATATAAATCAATTGATAGTTTCTACTCCTTTTTTTGCAGGCTTACCCGATCCTGTAATCGAGAGAGCAACTGTCCACATAGTTACCCGCAGTCATCCGTCAAATCAAGTGATTTTACTGGAAAATGACTGGGGAACATCTGTGTATTTTATATTGGATGGTTGGGTGAAAATTCGCACCTACAACCTAGATGGAAAAGAAGTAACACTGAATATTTTAGGGAAAGGAGAACTGTTCGGGGAAATGGCCGCGATCGAAGAAGCACCACGATCGACAGATGTCATCACCCTAGCCCCAACACTGATCGGCAATATGCCATCTCAGGATTTTGTGCAGCTCATTCATACCGAGCCGCTAGCAGGCATTCGGCTAGCTCAACTGATGGCCCGCCGTCTGCGACAAGTCAACCGCCGCCTACGTTTGCGAGAGTCCGACAGTACCTCGCGAGTAGCAGATATTCTCTTGTTTTTGGCCGAGGGGCAAGGCAAAAAAATCCTGGAAACAGGAGGTACAGAAATACCGAACCTGCCACACAGAGAATTAAGCAGCCTCAGTGGGCTGGCTCGCGAAACAGTAACGCGAGTGCTTAGCAAGCTAGAAAAAAAAGGAACTATTCAGCGCGAACGTGACGTTTTGTGCATTCCTGACCTGCACGCCTTGGAGCGTCTGTTAGTCTAGAAGTATCAGAGATGGCAATTTGAATTAGATTCAAAAGCACTCTCTGTTAACTGATATTCATGATTTCCTACCGGAGGTAAAACTGTGAGTTTTAAGAAAATTTTCGCCGCCTTAGACGATTCTGAACTGGGTCATCGCGTCTTCAGTCAAACTCTAGAATTGGCTGTGGGCGATCGGGCCCAGGTAATGTTATTTAGCTGCGTTACTATCAACTCGCTCGGCGAGACGGCAGTGCCAATTCCGGTAGATTTGGGCATGAATGTCCAGTTAATGGATCAAGCTTATCAAACTCAACTTTTGCTGCTGGAAAGGGAGCAAAAACAGGTTTCGGGTTTGCTGCAAAGTTACTTCGACGCCGCAGCAAAACAAGGATTGCAGGTGGAATTTGACTGCAAAATGGACGGCGATCCGGGCTATTCTATCTGTGAATCCGCCCGAAATTGGGACGCAGATTTAATCGTAGTGGGGAGGCGCGGGCGCACGGGGTTTACAGAAGCTTTCCTCGGGAGTGTCAGCAATTATGTCGTTCACCACGCATCTTGCTCGGTTTTTGTAATTCAGGAAGTGAAAGCCGAAAAATGATGCTGATGACAATTTTGGCTGAAAAATCCATCTGAAATGAGACTTGCCTTCCTAGGTAAACCCGGTTTCTATGAGCAGTTAGATGCGGCCGCGAGGCATCCAAACAGTGAAACCGGGAATCAGCCTTTTAGTGCGAAAGTCCCGTAAAATCTAAAATCGGAAAACCGGGAATCAGTCCCAGATCCCGCAAGTTCCGTAAATCTAAAATCTAAAATCTAAAATCGGATGAGTGATTTTTTGTCAGCAGATACCACGTCAAATTCGGGCAGTTCACCAAGTACAAGTAACGATCCCGAAACTACTGCTATTTCAGATTTGGCGGGCGATCGCCCAAATCCGTCCCCGGGGACGCCCGCCTCTGGGGAAATACCTTTAAGGCTCGTAGAAACGGCATTCTTGGCAAGTACCGCTAGCTTGATTTGGCTGGTAAATTATTACTTTCCGCTGGGGCCTTTGCTGCGGGTTTTTTTCCCGGTGCCGATCGCCCTGGTCTACCTGCGCTGGGGCAACCGAGCTGCTTGGATGGCCACTTTGGTTTCGGGTTTGCTGCTGTCGGTACTCATGGGCCCGACGCGGAGCATTTTGTACGTGATGCCTTTTGGAATTATGGGAGTTGTACTGGGAGGACTTTGGAGGCGCAAAGCGAGTTGGTCTGTCTCTATTAGTTTAGGCGCGCTGATTGGTACTGTCGGCTTCTTTTTTCGGTTTTGGCTGCTGTCAGCTTTGGTGGGTCAAGACCTCTGGGTTTATGTAACCGCCCAGGTAACAGAGGTGGTGGAATGGGTGTTTGTGAAGCTGGGCTGGTTGAGTGTGCCGAGTTTAAACACAATTGGGGCGATCGCCGCTGGGATGATTTTGGTTAACAATATTGTCTATTTATTTGTAGTGCATTTAGTAGCTGTGCTGCTGTTAAATCGTTTAGGAAATCCGATTCCGCGGCCGCCGCGCTGGGTGCAAGTTTTGATCGATTATGAAGAGTAGTTATTGGGAATTGGGAATTGGGAATTGGGAATTGGGAATTAGGCATTTAACCAATAGACCTCTTACAAAAAAAATATATGTTATGATTAGAGACTTTAAATTAGACCTCTCTCATAATTGTGGAACAGGCATCCTGCCTGTTAATCTCAGGCTTTTTGGGAGATGTCTAATCAAGTAAAGCAAAACTCTTTATTATATCAAAAAATTATTTTGCAAGAGGTCTAATAACTAATAACAAATAACAACTGATAATGATTCGTATTTATACAGAAATCGAACAAGGGCAGCGTTGGCTCGATCGCTATCGCAGACAGCAACCAATATTTGCCTGCGTATTAGGATTTACTGCGACAGGCTTAATTCCGGGGATTTCAGCAGCAGGAGCAACGCCGCGCGATCGACAATTTACTTGTTTGGCCGATGCAGAATTCTTGTATAACGGCCCCCAACCGGCGCCCCAATATCCTTTGCCGCCCCTACAAGCCGGAGCCTCGCCGGTACTGATATCTCGCGCTGTAGTCGAAGCTTTAAAAATTCCCCTTTACCTGTTTAATGCTGGTTTACCCATGCCGCCGACCGTACCTACAATTGATTTGAGCGGGACTGCGGCAAAGTGTCTGACTTCTGGGAATGCTTTAGAACTCGAAACAGTCAAACATTTGCTGGAACAAGGGTTAATTTGGGGAGCTAAATTGGCGGCTCAAGCTAATAACAGCTATCTAATTTTAGGGGAGTGCGTAGTTGGGGGAACGACTACTGCTTTGGGCGTGTTAATCGGTTTGGGTATTGCAGCATCAGGCAAGGTTAATAGTTCTCATCCTGACTGCAATCACGCTCAAAAATTGGCTGCGGTGACAGCGGGACTACACAATGCTGAGTGGAAAATTGGCGGACAAAACAGCACTCCCCTAGAATTGGTGGCGGCGGTGGGCGATCCAATGCAGATAGCGGTGGCGGGAATGGCGATCGCCGCGAGTCGGACTTGCGGGGTACTCCTGGCTGGGGGGACGCAAATGCTGGCAGTTTACGCTTTGATGCAAGCCTTATCCCGGGAATATGGCCTGGTATGGTGTCCCGAACAAGTTGCCGTGGGCACTACACGCTGGGTGGCCGAAGACCCTACAGGAGACACGATAGGACTCGCTAAAGAGATTGGCGGTGTGCCTCTATTAGCAGCCCAGCTAAGTTTTGCTGGCTCTGGCTACCCGCAACTCCAAGCTTACGATCGGGGATATGTGAAAGAAGGTGTCGGTGCTGGAGCGTGTGCGATCGCCAGTGGCTTAGCTGCAAATTGGACTCCAACTCAACTCCTTCAAGCTGTTGAAGCTTTAGCATTGCGATGTGAAACTCAACATTAAGCAGGTAGTTAGAGCAATCAATGTCGGATTTCTGCTCTCTCTCTGCGCTCTCTGCGGTTCATAAAAAAAATCTTGTTCACCGCAAAAATAAGATTGCTATTTCTACACAAAACAGCGCCTTAATTTTCTATTCCCATGCTAATTGTGCGATCAAAAAAGCTTTATACAATCACTCATAAATAGACGAGCGTAAATCAACGCAAATTCTATTTTTTCTGGGATTAATACCCGATCGCCTTGAGGAATATTTAATGAGACCTGCCTACGTGTTGCGAGTACATTCTTTTGGAAAGCAACTGTTCTTCCAAGGCGGCAATTCGATTGTAAGCTGCTGTTAGCTGAGCGGTAAGGCGCTGGATTTGAATATCTGCGCTCAGCTCTTGTTCCAGGCTTTGAGAATTCTTGTCGAAGTAGCTGTCATCTAACAGTATGTCCTTGTGTTCGAGGAGCGCCTCGAGACGACCGTAGCTTTGATATGAGGAGATTTTGTCATTTCCTACCGTTCCAGAACGGTCGTTTCTCTGCTGGTTCAGCTTCGTCTCGTTGGCCGACTCCAATAACTTTTCTATGAGTTTGTAGAGGGAATCTACCTGCTGCGTCAATACTGTAACTTGCTGGCGGAGCATTTCCATAAAATTATTCCTTGGATAGTAATTTATATCTTTACACTTTAGGGAAATCTTTACATAACTGGGATTTATCACTAAATTATTTAATTTTTGACCTAATTGTTGTGCTCCCAATCCTGACATTCATCAGCCAGGGTACAAGCCCCCAGATTCATCCATGCAGAAATAAAAAACATAGTATCCGATCGCCCCCGGATATATCCGTGAGGTCGCTTTCTCCAATTCTTTAATTTTTTAATCTTTAATCGATTGACTCAGCGCTGCTGGTGCTTTGAGTAAAATAGCCCTGGACGCACTCCAACAAAGAAACCGGGTTTTTTACCGAATCTGCGTGTCACAACAAAGTATTTTTGTAAAAAACCCGGTTTCTAGGCCACCATGCGTCCAAAACTCTAAAACAGACTCCGATCGCACCAGAAGAGAGTAGAATGACTCTGTGTTTGAAAAAGAAATAAGACAAATCGGCGCCAACCACCGGACTCGAAATACAATTATTTCCCGACCCGCAGAACACATGGACGATCGGTCAATATTTAGAAAAGCGGATTCACAGGTGAAACGAAGGTCTTTGCTATTGGGGGCCGCCACCCTAACTTTAAGTCAATTGGCGGCAGGTTGCGAGTCGAAGCCCACTCTCAAAATTCGATCGCTCAAAAACGGTATTCCGGCCCAACTGGTAAGCAAATTTAGCCGCGATTTACAACCGTCTCCGGTTTTGCAGGTAACGCAGGAAGGGCAATTAAAAGAATTATTCGCGCTATTACAGGAGTGGAAACGGACACCGGAAGCCAAAAATCAAGCTGATTTGGTGATGTTGGGAGATTATTGGCTGACTTTGGCTATACGACAAAAATTGATTCAGCCGATCGATCCTGCTAAATTTAGTAATTGGTCGAAACTGCCCGAAATATGGCAAAAACTCGTCAGGCGCAACGATGACGGTCAATTAGACGCTAAAGGTAAAGTGTGGGCTGCACCTTACCGCTGGGGAAGTACAGTAATTGCTTATCGAACCGACAAATTTAAGGCTTTGGGATGGACTCCGACAGACTGGAGTGACTTGTGGCGAGTCGAATTGCGCGATCGAATTTCTCTCCCAGATAGTGCTAGAGAAGTTATCGGTTTAACCTTAAAAAAAATCGGAAAATCTTACAACACGCAGCAATTAGATCAAGTCCCAAATCTCAAAAAAGAACTGGCTTCTCTGCACCAACAAGCTAAACTTTATAGTTCCGAAGCTTACCTGCAACCATTGATTTTAGGCGATACTTGGTTAGCCGTAGGTTCCTCTGGGGACTTGTTACCGTTGCTGCAAACCCAAAAGGATATTGCTTTAGTAATTCCGGTTTCGGGAACTGCACTTTGGACTGATTTGTGGGTAGAACCAGTCTCGGGAAAGCCAGTTTCATTAGTCGAAAAATGGATTGATTTCTGCTTACAGCCTCGGATTGCGCCTCAATTATCTTTGCTGGCTAAGGCTAGTTCACCGATAATTCTAGGCATGAAACCGGAGGATTTGCCGACAGATATTCGCACTAATCCTTTGTTATTACCGGATGCTAAGATTCTTGCTGCTAGTGACTTTCTGCTGCCGTTTGGGGATGCGGGGATTCAGCAGTATCGATCGCTCTGGCAAGAAATTCGGCAAGTAGTGAGAAGTTAAAATGTAGAGTCATATCAATTCCGGTTGCACCGGAATAATATAGAGGAGACGGCAGTGCCGTGTCCCTACAATATTATTTTCGGTAGGGACACGGCACTGCCGTCTCCTGATTTCGGCCACTAATAATTCCGATGCTACCGGATTTGATATTAGCTCTTGATTTATCGATTATCCAAAACATAACTCGCTGCTGACGCACCCTACTAAAATCCTTTCAACTTTCCTCGAAGACCGGGATTTGAGAGAGATTCTAAGTCTATTTTACAGCTTAGCCGATCGCCCTTGCACGAATAAACTGCCAAAGCAGTGCCTTGACGGTTGCAAACTCGCAGATTGTAACCGTATTCGCTGGAAGCAGTGCCGAAGCGGTTAACAAACTGATAGCGTTCCATATAGTCGAGCAAACTCCAAAGTTGGCGGTTGACGATGATGATAACCCAGGTGTTGCTGCGATCGATAAACCAGCGATCGAGCAATTTGCCACCAAACTGTTTTTGAGCTAACCACAGACTCGGCACGCTTTTTTCGGTTTGCGAAAGCGGAGGCGATGGCAGATTTGCATTGCCAGTCGGGCAAGCCGGCTGCTGGGAATATGCCATCGGTTGTCCCCACAGCAAGGCTCCGACGCACGCAGAACCAGCTATCAGGAACAAAAATAAACTTTTTGTCAAAATGCAATTATTGCAGGTCTCAACATCGTATTTCATAATTATTGTTTTCTTTCTTACATATTTCGCATAAATGTTAAAATTCCGATCGCCTAAACAAGGAAGCAGGCAGAAAAGCAGTAAAAGTAGAACCGCAATTTAACTCGCTAGTAACTTCAATATCGCCGCCCATCATCTGACAGAAACGCTGGCTGATAGTCAGTCCCAAACCAGTACCGCCGTACTTGCGAGTAGTTGAATTGTCGGCTTGAGTGAAAGGTTGGAATAGTCGCTCTTGCTGCTCTTGTGTCATGCCGATGCCCATGTCCGTCACTCGGAAAATTAAAAAGTCTGAATCCAAAATTAACATTTGAGCAACTCTCGGTTGATATTTATTTTTTAATTCTTCGCTGGTAATTCTTTCGACAGTAAGTACGATCGCCCCGTGAGTAGAAAATTTAGCAGCATTGCTGAGCAGATTCAAAATTACCTGCCGCACTTTCATCAAATCGCCGTGCATAGCGCCGATATTGTCAGCACTCAAAACTTGCAAGGTATTAGTGTTTTTATCCATCAACGGTTTGATAGTTGTTGCCACCTCCTCGATTAAGCCACCAACATCGAAGCTTTCGAGATAAATCTCCATCTTGTCAGCTTCAATTTTAGAAATGTCGAGAATGTCGTCAATCAGCCGCAGCAAGTGTTTCCCAGCAGTGCGAATTTTGTCTAAATCCGAGACAACCTCTAAATTGCCCAACTCTTCGGCATCTTCCACCAGCATATCGCTGTAGCCGATAATCGCATTCAGCGGAGTACGCAACTCGTGGCTCATGTTTGCCAGAAAAGCACTCTTGGCGCGGTTGGCGAGTTCGGCGGCTTCTTTTGCCAATTGCCACGCTTCCTCGGCGTCTTTGCGATCGGTGATATCCCGCAGTGTGGCCACCACCGCTTCGACGCTGCCGTCTGTCCCACAAACCGGGCTGAGAATGTACTCGTAGTCGCGGGTTCCCCAGATTGCGGTGGGGACGATTACTTCGCCTTTGACGGACTCGGCGGTGTTAAATACGCCGTCGCATTCTTGGTGAACCCGCTGCATAATTTGTGGTGACCAGCCTAATTCCTGCCAGGTTTTGCCGATCATTTCTCTAGCACTCATGCCACCAGCTTGAGCGGCCGTGCGGCTGACATAGGTGTATTTTCCCGATCGGTCAACTAGAAAAATTAGGTCAACAGAAGCGCCGAGAATGCCGTCAACTGTTCTGGCGTGTCGGGCTACCTGAGCGCTCATTTGCCTGACGGCGATGGCGCCGCGGACTTTAGCTGCGAGTTCAAACTGCAAAAGTTCGTTGGTTTGCGTGAGAAATAGAGTGCGCTGTTCGACTTCTATTTCTAGTTCTGCTTTAGCTTTTTTGAGAGTGAGTTCGGCAAGTTTGCGCTTGCTCACATCTGTAGAAATTGTACCGACTGCATAAGCTATACCTTTGGAGTTGCAGAGGGGAAATTTGAGAGAAATATAAGTATGCAGCCCATCGTCTTGAGGGATGACTTCTTCCATGCTTAGGGGCGAACAGGCTTCGAGAACTTTCAGGTCATTTTCTCGCAAGGCTGCTGAAGAGTCTTCGGGAAAAATATCGCCATCGGTTTTACCTGTTATTTGCTCGCTCGCCATGTGGAACAAATTGTCAAAATGGCGATTTGTAAGCAAGTATTTTCCGTCAACATCTTTGATGTAAATCATTGCTGTTGAGTTGTTTAAAATCGCTTGCAGCAGTGCTTCGCTCTTTTGGAGAGCTTTTTGAGTGTTTTGGCGTTCGAGTATTTCTTGCTGCAATTCCAAGTTGAGGCGATTTAAGTCTTGCCAAGCTTGTTGAACTTGATTTAGGGCGATCGAGCTTTTTTCTTGTTCTGTATTTGCTGGTTCCGGGCGGTTTGAAACCGAGTTTGCGGTAACTTCTAGGGTTTGAAAAGCTAGGGGGATTGGGAAATTTGCGGTCATCGGGCGTTGTGGAAGCTCTCGAAGACGATCGCCCGAAAGATTTTGATTTTGAAAATCAACCGCTAATTTATTGTCTAAATGCAGTTTTTTTGGGAATAAACCGAATTCGCCCAGATTTAAATTACTAGATAAATTGTCAGAAGTGCGATCGTCTTCGAGGGATTTCCTTCGGATCGCTTCGCTAACGCCAGCGGGGTTAGATTCCCAATTTTCGTCTGCTGTTGAGCTATTTGAGTGACCGGGTTTGGCAATCCGGCGGGTAACTGCCACCGCCAATAGGGGTGTGGCGACAGCAAACGCAGATAGTGCCACTAGCCAATTATTGCCCCACCAAGCTTCGTCGATCGAGGTTTTAGGGATGCCATATACTAAAACTGCTGCGGGTTTTCCGGCTAAATTGTTCAGGGATTTGGCAGCTACTGCATGAGTTTGAGTGCCTGTTTGTACATTTCCTACGACTAATTTGCCATCGGCGGCGACTGCCGATTTTAGCAGAGATTTGTCTCGCAGCAAGTCGGGCAACTGTTGGTTTTTTGGATTTGTTTGCGAACTTGCCAAAACAAATCTGCCGTCAGCTTGCGGTGTGTAGATAGCGCGATATCCGCTTTGTGAATTGAAGGTTTCGCCGATTGCAACTGTCGGTATTGGGTTCAGAATTTTTCCTAACACTAACACAGCAATCACTGTCTGACTTTTGGGATCTTTTACGGGAATTGCTGCGTAGCGGATGAGCACAGGGCGATCGCCCATTCCGGGCGGCAAAAATAGCCATTGTTTCTGAACTTCTGATTTAGCAATAATTTCGGTGGCCGTAATCTGCTCTTTTGTCGCGAATACTCGATCGACTATTTTTTGCAATTTAAAACTTTTTTCCTTCTGGTTGGGGTTGACGCTAACAACGATTTGGCGATTTTTTTCAACCAAAGTCGCGCTGTCTATTTCCCCTGTTTTGACTGCATTTTCCAGAATTTGCTTGACAGATTTCTGCAAATTTGATCTGCTACTGCCGCTGTTATAAGCTAATGCTGTTTGGGCGATCGTTTTGCTGTCAGAGGAGTTTTGCAAACGGTCGGCGGCGCGATCGAGTTTGAGATTGTAGTTAATTTCACTAAGGCTCAATTCTGATTTAGCTTGATTTTGCAATTGGTTGCTGCTAACTACCGATGTTAGCCAAAGTGCTGCTCCTGTTAATCCGACTGGCAAGATTGTTTGTAAAGCTACCAGTCCAATTAGTTGTTTTCTGGTGACAGACAAGTTGTAGGTGCACGGGTCTAAAGCTGCTTTGAATCTTTCGGAATTCGCAACTTTTTTAGAGGGCGACGGACAATTTATCTGGCTATCGTTTAACTGAGTTTGAGCCATAGTAGTAGATGCAGAATCGGTTGTAGATGACACACGACAAATTAATCTGGAACGCCATCAATTTTAGATTTTAGATTTTAGATTGAGTTCGGTTAATCGCTCATCATAAAATTCTTCGCCCTCCAGGCGGCGTAACTAAGCAATAAAAGGACTGGGGTATTTTCAAAAAAACTGCGTTTCTGGCTGTCAAACCAGATTTTTTTATTTAATTGTTTTCACATCTGCCGGCCGCTATTTAAAGTTTGTTGTGAACATCTTAAGCAGAGCTTTCACAAGTGTGGGAGCATCTTGTTGGCAGATATACACGCAAGGGAGAATCTTGCTCAAACTCCTAAAAAACGCTTTTTGCGAAATCGGGATGCTGCCGCAGACAGTCGCCAAACTAGGTAGTTTTTCTGGCGTTGCTGATTTGGAGTATGATTTGCCTCCGAAATTTAGTACGGGCAATTCATGAATTGCCCTCTAAATTTCAGGGATTGCCTAAGCGAGTGAATCATACCTAAATTCAGCAACGCCGTTTTTCGATCGACTATATCGTACATTTACTTAAAACAAAGTTTAACTTAATTATTGCAGCACTTAGATAAGCTCGATCAACCTTTTCCTTACTTCACCTTGTTTTCAATCCCACAACCGCCTGCCTGCTTTGCCGCCCAGTCGCTGGTGAGTGTCCTTCAGCAAGGTTGGGATATCTAACTCTTCGGGACACCGGGGCAAACAATCGCCGCAATCGGTGCAGCGGTTGCCTTTGCTACCAGGAAACCAGTGTCCGGCATTTTCAAACATGGCATAGCGGTATTTGCCAAAGTCAGTCATGTCGCACCCGACGGCGAGATTGCGGAGTCGCAATACTTCGGGAATGTTGATGTTTTCCGGGCAAGGCAAACAAGCATAGCACTGGCTGCATTTGTCGGTTGCCAAACGATCGGCAATAACCGATTCTAGCCTCACGAAGGCAGCAATTTCGGCGTTTGTGAGCGGAAAGTCGCGATCGGCATATTTCAGAGGTTGCTCTAATTCCGTCGGATTTGCCGCCCCCACACTGAGTGTCCCAATCCTAGTATCGCTAAGTAAAAACCGATAGTTAAGCTCTAAGGGCGAACTCGGCAAGCACAATTGTGCGAGAGTTTCTGGGGGCGTGTAGAGTTGCCCTCCTTTGTCTGCCGGGGAAATGATGAAAACGCCCATATCTTTTTGCTTGGCTAGTTCAATTGCCGGGGCGTTGCGCTGAAAAAAATAGTAATAATGCAGGTTGACAAATTCAAACAAATCTGTATTAATAGCAGCCAGAATCAGATCCAGAGGGCCGTGAGTCGAAAAACCGACGTGCCGAATGCGACCATCAGCGAGGGCTTTGCGTACAGTTGCCATGCAGCCTGTGGGCGATCGCACGATCGCCAAATGTTCCCAAGTATTCAAACCGTGAATTGCCAGACAGTCGATATAGTCTAGATTCAGGCGTTTGAGGGATGCGTCGATGCTGCGTTCCATTGCAGCGGCATCCTGCGTTGGGCAGATTTTCGTGGTGATGTGGAGGCGCGATCGATCGACAGGCAACCCAGCTTCTAGGGCCACACCGAGATATTCCTCACTGCAACCGTAACCAGCGGCCGTTTCCAGGTGATTGATTCCCAGAGACACAGCCTGCCGTACAGTCTGGCCGGCAATTTCCTCAGAAGCCAAATAGCGCATGGTTCCCAAGGAAAATACGGACAGGTGCAAGTTAGTTTTGCCAAACCGTCGATAGCGCATAAGTGTTACGAAGAAGTTTCACTCTGGCCCAAGCCACTTCTTTTGATCAAATCCTCTGGACGGAGGTTTGAGACAAATTCTCGGAAGGCTCGGCGTTCGGCCTCATCAGCATCTCGATCGACCGGTATCGACGCATCGGCGACGACTTCTTCCATCACCCAGATGGGGCAGTTCGTCCGCAGGGCGAGGGCGATCGCGTCGCTGGGCCGGGCATCGATTTCTTTTTTCACTTCACCCTGACGGACGATCAGGACGGCATAGAACGTGTTATCTTGCAGCGAATGAATCACTATCCGCTCCAAGGTAAGATTCCAGGCCTCTAGGAAATTGACCATCAAATCGTGAGTTAAAGGTCGGGGAGGCTTGTGGCCTTCCAGAGCACTAATAATAGCCTTTGCCTGCTCCTGACCGATGTAAATAGGCAAAGCGCGTCGCTCAGTAGAGTCTCTCAATAGGACAATAGGGCTGCGCGTGGCTGCATCTAAGGCAATTCCAGCGACTTTCATTTCAATCATTCGATCGGCCTCATAGAATTAGAAAACTGCAAGGCGGTAGAGAAATTGGACATAAAGATGACCTAAATCCAGTATGACTTGATCTTCGCCTGAATCTGCAACCGATCGGGTACTGTCGATTTGAGATTTGAGATTTTCCATTGACAATAGGGATAGAAGGGATGGCAAAAGCTCCTGCATCTGATTTGTGACTGTGGTTTGATGTAAATAGGCGATCGACTACGGAAAAATACTTATGTTTACAGGACTGATTCAATCTCTCGGAAAGCTGAAGTCGTTAGGCAACGATTACTTCCAAATTTCCTGTACCTCAAGCAACTCCTATCAGATTTTACAAGATTTAGCCATTGGCGATAGCGTAGCCGTGGATGGAATCTGTTTGACAGTCGTAGAAGTTCTGCCCCAGGGTTTTGTGGCTATCGCTTCCCCGGAAACCTTGCGCCGCAGCACTCTGGGTTCATTCCCCGATGCTTGGGTGAACCTAGAAACTTCCCTGCGTGCGGGTAGCAAATTGGGCGGACATTTCGTGACAGGGCACGTAGATTCGATCGGCGCTTTAGCCACATCCACCCAAACCGCCAATTCTTGGGAAATGCGGTTTGCAGCCCCAGCAACAGCCAATTCGGCATGGCAGCGTCAAATCGCACCTTACATTGTTCCCAAAGGCAGCATCGCCATCAACGGCATCAGCCTCACTGTGGCCGATTGCGATGCTGACGGAAATTGGTTTGAAATTGCCGTAATTCCCCACAGTTTTTCCGAGACAAACCTCAGCTATTTGCAGCCAGGAAGTTTAGTTAATTTAGAAGCAGATATTCTCGGCAAATACGTCGCAAAATTTCTCCGCAGCGGCCGGGGAGCTCATCCCGAACCCTGGGAAGAAACCCCTGCCATGAACAGTTTGGGAACAATTACACCAGGATTTTTAGCAGAGCACGGATTTATTTGATCTTCGGGTGCGCGCGGCGCACCTTGCTAAGATAAAACTCGGCGGTTGAAACCGCTACTAAACAAACGAACTCCTAGCCCAGAGCAACTAAAAGACCTCTTGCAAAAAAAATATGTGTTATGCTTAAAAGTTTGCTCAAGTTTAGGTTAAACTTTGAATTATTGGGTTGATTGGCATCTCCTTAAACTTGCCCAGCCTGCTAGATTATAAAATTGGCTAAACTTTCCATAATTGCACAAAATTATTTTGCCAGAGGTCTAATTAGGCGCCGAGTGCTGGCACCGACTCTGCTTACCTTTGAGCTTCCCTCAAAATATTTGCAGCCAACCTACAGCCACGTTGCACTCAAGCTGCACTCAAATGGTGTATTTTGACCGTCCCAAAACCGCTCAAGCCGATGCGGTGCGAGTAACTATTCAACATCCCAGGCACTGACCTGGAAGGTTGAACAAACTACGGAGACTAAAGCTTGAGACAATCTTGTTATCCCTATCAAAATTGCAAGCTCATGAAAATTCCATCATGGCCCGCGTGGTTTCCTTATCCTATCTCATGGTTAAGAGGTTTCGCTCTTTCCAGGAGCTTCGGCTTTTTTGTAATCAGTGGCATCCCAGAAGTTAGTAACACTGGTGATTTTTTCATCTTGCTGACGGTTGCTTGGCTGGTGCAGCCATTCCTGTTTACATTCCTTCACTACCTGACGGCCGCAACGATCGAAGCAGCTATCACAGGTTTACCGAGTCAAGTCCCGAACTACGCTCACATCCATCAATGGCTTACCAGCAAGCGGTGTTCGGGAACTTGGCGACACTGGAGAGAAGGGTTAAATGCCTTCGTGGTTCTGTTCTTCGGCTTCTTCTTCTCGCTGTTCGTTGGTGCACTTATTATTGCCGCGCCTTCCGATCGAGAATCTTCAATGTGGAAATTAACAATCGCCCTCTCCTGTTTGCCTGTTGCCACCGCTTACCTCTATCAATATGATCTTTGGGCGCGTCAGCGACGGGCGGCTAAGCAAGAAAAGCGATCGCAGAATTCCACCGCACCTGCTTCAAATCCAATAGAACAAGAACTCAATCAACTCAGGGCTGACGCTGGAGCAACTCGGATGCGACCTGTGAGACAAGCGACTCCCGAAGTTGCTGACTGGTACGTGTTCCGATCTGGTAAAGCCGAGGGCCCGTATACCGCATTGCAACTCTGGGAAGTTCAGAAAATTACAGCTCGCACAAAAGTTAGGCGAGGAGAGGGTGACTGGCAACGCGCTGGTGAAGTTTCAGAACTGACCAAATATCTTACACAACAATAGACCTATTGCAAAATATTTTTGTGCTATTATCGAAAATCTAGCCAATTTTATAATCTAGCAGGCTGGGCAAGTTTAAGGAGATGCCAATCAACCCAATAATTCAAAGTTTGACCTAAACTTGAGCAAACTTTTAAGAATAACACATATTTTTTTTGCAAGAGGTCTAAAGAATAAACTTGTAATTGTAGGGTGCGTCGTAATCCGCGAATTATTTTATCAATAATTGAGGACTCAAAGCTGACGCACCTACTAACTCTTACTTCTCTCTCTGCGTTCTCTGCGGTTCATTAATAAAAATCTATTCCTCAACAAAATTGTTTTTCTCCCAAAACAATCCCGCTGCAATCGCCGCCTGTGAAACTAAAAACAATCCTGCAATTAATAGCTTTTGAAAACCCGCTGCGTGAAAAAATGGATAAGTTAACAAATTTAGATAAAATGACGGATGTTGCAGTTTCCCATTAGCCGCGCGTTTCGAGATAACTTGCTGAAACAAAAAAGCACCTCTACCATAATTGAATTGCTGCTGCCAAAACTTGCTCAGAGTTAGTGCATGGGAGTGATAGACTGTAACTTCGGTAGCGTAGATTGCGACATTGCCCGAATGCAACCACCGATCGCAAAATTCCCGGTCTTCTCCAGCCGCCAGAGAAAAACTCGTGTCAAACCCGCCGATTTGTTGGAAAGCCTCAGCAGAAAGGGCAAAATTGTTAGAAGTGAAAAATTGCGCGCGATCGGCAATAGCATTGTAGTAACTGTAAAGATAATCGATTAATTGCTGGCTGGCAGTAGAATAGATATTATCCGGCAACGCATTTATAGTTCGACCTCCGATTAAGCAATCTGGTGTTTTCACAAATCGCTTTTCCAGATTTTGTAGCCAATCTGTCCCCACAGTACAGTCATCGTCTGTAAATACTAAAAATTTGCCTTGTGCGGCAAAAGCTCCAGTATTTCGCGCCTTTGCAGGGCCGGAATTTGGTTGTGTCAGAAGTGTGAGATTCAACTGATTTTGAAAAGGGGAAATTGTAGTTTCTACAGATATTTCGGTGCTGTCGTTGACGACAATGACTTGAAACCCATCGCGCGGATATTCCACTTCCACAAAAGACTGAAGACACGCTGCTAATTTCTCGGGGCGATTGTAAGTCGGGACAATAATTGAAAACAGAGTTTTAGCTTGGTTCATGATAACTAATAAGTTTTATTATTTCAAGCGATATAGCACCGACTCCGTATTAAAATCTTTCCCGAAAACAGGTTGCAGTGGGCCCTGGGCACTTGTCAGCCAAGATAAGGCTTGTCTGGTGTATTCGTCTGTCTCAGTCAGGGGCCCGAATCCCACAATGCTAATTTTATTTTTGCGGAGGTTGTCAATCCATGCCGGAAGTCGATCGGCTCTAAAGGGCACATATAAAACTTGTCTGTCCAAATTTCTCCCGTAAAACAGGTAGCTACGGGAACTCAAAAAGAAGCCTATTCTTTCATTGGGAACTGTATTCTTATCAATATATTCGTAGATACCGCGATACAGTTCGCCGCGAGCAACATCTCGTTTTTCCTTCGCCACCCAACTGGCACTTACTATCAATGCTATGCAGGCACTGACAATCATGATGTAACTCGATTTTTTTAAAGTAGCGAGTAGCTTTTTTAACCAGATCAAACTAGGATTGTGCTTAGAAACAATCCAAACCAGTAACAGTAATCCAATATAAAGTAACGGGTATATTCCTAAATTTAGCAAACTGGGAGTTAATATTTTTATCACCAAATTGATGGCTTCCCCAAAATTAGATTTAAACTGGTCAATCAACAAACTCCCCCAAACAATACTGTTTCCTGTAAAAGAGGCATTTCTAATAATGTCAAAAATTGTGCTGCTAATAATGCCAGAAATGCTGCTAACTAAAACGACTGTCACAACAACTTGATTTCGAGTTTTTAGCTTAGTTGCTGTAGCTGCGGCTGCGACGCCTAGCAAGCTTAAAAATGGAAATCCGTATCTGAGGTTAAAACCGAGTATAGGGCTTAGTTGACCGATCGCCTCTCCAGCAGTACCTGACGTGTAAGGTGTAATTAAATACAGAATTCCGGTGCTGGCGAGAACTACAATTAAAATGATATTATTTTGATTGATTATTCTGGTTTTACCTTGAGTCAAAGCCAGAGGTGCTACTAATACCTGAAGTACGATCGCCAAAAATGGCAGTTGCAATCTAATCATAATTTGTAAGCCGAGAGTTTGCCAGTGGGAAATATTGCTGGGATTAAATTGAGCTGCTAAAGTGCTTTGCCAAATCTTGAAAAGTGGCGAAGCCGGAGGCGCTGGTAGGGTAGGTGTTGGTGACGGTGGTAGGGTAGGCGTTAGCGATGGTACAGTTGGTGTTGGCGACGGCTTTAGGGTAGGTGTTGGCGATGGTACGGCGAATGGTGAAGGAACAGGCTGTAAGGGAATTTGAATCTCACTGGCATCGCCGACAGGATAATTGACGCGCAGCAATGTTCTCGCATACCAAAAACCTCCTAAAAACAAGCAGCAAGCTATGCCGCACAGCAAGACTGGTTTGAAAAAATGGCGAATTCTAAAATTAGCAAGTATGGATTTTTTATTAAGGGCGAATCTTTTGATTTCTAATATTGCTAATCCTCCTAAAAGTGAGCCTGCATAAACTAATCCCGTGATTTTTATTCCGGCTAGCATTCCTGTGGTAGCCAAAAATAGGGAGAGTTCCGAGAGCGATCGGCTGCTATGATAGGATAAACCGAGATACAAACCCACTGTAAATATTGCAGCTAGCGGTAAGTCTGGATGAATGGTATTAACTTGGTTGAGCATCATTGGTACTGTCAATACTAAAGATGATGCTGCCATAGCGTAAATTCTGGTTGCTCCAAATTTTAGGCTTAATAAATAGACGGCAATTCCCTCAAGTACCCAGGCAATTAGTATGGGAAAAGCTGTGAGAAAGTCTTCTCTGAAGGGGAGTACACACAAAGCAGATAAAACGTGCCAATTGTAGGGATATACTCGGGCTTGTTCGTGTTCAAAAATCCAATTTCCGGCGGCATCTAATAATGTAAATGAATGGGTTTGATACCAGCGGGCGATCGCAGGTAGGTGAAACCACAATGAGTCATAATTGGTTGTGGGTTTGGTGGCGAGAGTTTCCCACAGGACAAATCCAGCAAAAGCGGCGGCACTAATAATGAGGAGTTCGGATTTGCCCAGAGGTTGCGCCAGTTGGGGAATCTGCCACTGCGAGAAGCTAAAAGCTCTACGGTTTTTGGCATAAATCAGGATTAAGCCGATCGCACAAATCAGAATTTCTGCTATAATGACCGCAGAAATATTTAGTTGATCGGCACTTCCCAAAATCAAGCCAGTACAAACTTGTGCAATACTCCATCCCGTCAGGAGTACGAGGAAAAAATGGGGAAATGAATAGTTACTGTTTTCGTTCTGATTCTCGAAGGCAAGAGACAAGCTTAAGGGAATCGGGCCGACTACAATAATCAGAAATAAAATTAATTCCCACAAATGCTGCGGTACTAGCATAAGCTGCAATTTACCATTTTTTATAGGCTTTTCCTCGCGATCGGAAAAAGCCTGGTAACGACGAAAAGCAACAAGATTACGTGTTCTTTGTACAAAACATAAATTTTTCATGGGGTTGGCTATTCGCCCGCCCCTTAAAAAATTTATCCAGCAAATCCCCAATTTTTACCTGCTAGCTTGCTTCTGAGTTTTGGGTTTGACGGCTTCGGACTCTTTCGACTTAGAATTGTCAGCTTTGGTGAGTTCCGGGAATGGTGGCTGAAGGTTGTGAACTTCGATGTCCATTCCCAACGGTAGAGGTGGAAGCTGGGGCAGATCGTTTTCCAAATCCTTGAGCCCTTTAGCGCTTTGTATTTCGACAATGTTCGGCATTTTGGGTATTTTTGCCGTTTCCAAAGTGCCGATCATTCTGGCCACAGCAAACTCTAGCTGAGAACCAGGATCGATCGCCACCCAACCTCGATCGGTCATTTGGCGGATCTCGAAGTGGAGGTGAGGCCCTGTAGACATTCCCGTACTACCAACGCGGCCGATGGTATCTCCCTGTTTGACAAACTCTCCCGGTTTCACAAACAGTTCCGAAAGGTGTCCGTAGAGAGTTTCCTGAGAATTTTTTTTGTGGTTGAGGACTACCGTCAAACCGTAGCCGCCCAACCAATCGGCAATTGCAACTTGACCTGCATAAGCGGCGAGTACGGGCGTTCCCATCGGGGCCCCCAAGTCAGTTCCGGTGTGAAACCTGCCGTAGCCCATAACCGGATGAGTTCGCCACCCAAACGGCGAAGTAATTTCCGCGGCAATAGATAGGGGAAACAGCAGGCTGCTGTTGCCATTTCCAGGCAAGCCTGCGGGACGTGGTGTGAGATTGTAGTAAGCGAAACCTGTATTACTGCCGCTACTGACACTAACCGCACCGACTTGAATCGGCCCGAGTCCCATGCTGGGAGGTGGTTCGCTACTGTAAGATGCAGGGTTAACCGAGTATCCAGAGTTAGCCGAGTTGCCTGGAGGTGCATAGGCAGATTCTGACGGGTTTGAACTCCCCCAAACCTGGTTGCCTATTTGTTGAAGGGCTTGACCGACTTTACTGACAACATTCGGGCTATTATTTCCGGCAACAGTTCCTCGAACATTGTTCGGAATGCTTCCAGGAGTTTTGCCGGAAAGGCTTTGTGGCAAATTTCGAGAAGGATGGGTTGCAATATATGAACCACCTACGATCGGACTTTCCGGCTTGTTCGGTGCTGCTGCATCTGCCGTCATCTGCTGCGAAACAGCACGAGGTGCGCACAGATTGCCAACTCCTTGTCCTGATGATACGGAACCTTGGCAGCCGGTCGATCGTTCGGCAAATTCTATTGTTGTCGGCGCTTGGTAGCCGCCATTGGTTGCGCCTGCGCTGTAGTCTGTTTTGTCGATGTAAGCGTTAGCTGGGTTCACTGGCGCTTCAAAAGGAGGCTCCTTTGCTGTTGCTTCTGGGAGGGGTATCAGCGCGGGTTCCGGCAGATAATAATTGCCTGGAGGTGCTTCGGTGGCGTACTCTGGCGATCGAGCAGGAACTTCTGCCTGCGGTGCAGAATATGGTTCTCGCTGCACTTGTCTGGCTGCTGGTTCCGGCGGAAGAGGAGCTTCAAAGAGTGGCTGGAGTTCTGCTGCGCCGAAGGCTTGTCCTGCTGGCGGAATTTCGCTCTGGGCGGAAACGATGCCTTTGCTGAGCATTCCCAGACTGGCAAGGCAACCCAGTCCCACCAGTAGCGATCGCTCGGACAAAAGGCGCGATCGAGTCCGGGCGCCTGTAGGGTTCTTTTTGTGCTGTTTGGTGTTCAAATGGGCTGTTATTTGCTTGTCTGGAACTGGTTTCACGATTTTTTTTTCCCAACTCAACGGGGGCGCAAGGAGCTCGAAGTCAGGATCGAATGTATTGCAATCCTTGTATTTATACAGCCCTAATAGATTTTACCGGGCTTGAGGCAATTTTTTTGGCGCATTGAACAAGGTTGAATGTCGCTGCGTCGAATCGCGATCGATCGCCTGGTTTTTTCGATCCCGATTGCACTGGCCTAAGAGCCTGCGATCGCCAAACTGATGATAGCGCTTTGGCGTTCGTCTATGTTAATTATTCACAGAATTTTTACTCTTGGCTCTAATCAAAATTTCGGCGATTCCTTGGTCGTCCTCAAACCGCGCCCGGAAGCGCGATTTTTGATTAAAGCCGATCGCCATTTAAACGCCGGTTGACAAAATTAGACATCTCTCAAAAAACCTGTGAAGAACAGGCCGGATGCCTGTTCCACAATAATTATGGGAGATGTCTATTGTTGATTGTTTAAAATACAAGGGAAATCATTCGCTTGGGGAAGGATGGGTTTGATGACTGTAGCTGGCGATCGCTTGACAAATTTTCCTGACTCTGGACCCGCCGGAATAACTGACGGGATTAATTGGCAGTGGCAGAGCTGGGAAGGCTTTCCCTATCTGACTTGTAGCTTGCTTTCTCCGTGGTCTCACGGCTTTTTTACTCGCGATTTCTCGCCTCGCGGCCCGATCGAGCTAACGGAGGTTCTCGAACCCAAAGCCCAGGTTTACCGCCTCCAGCAAATACACGGCAATGTGGTACTCAACACCAGTCAATTGCCCCCGGTGGTGGCGATGGACTCAGAAGCCCCTGTCCAAACCAGTGCCTATGCTGAGGCTGATGGCTTGGTGGCTGGGGGGGAATTGGAGGCGCTTTGGGTATGCTCGGCCGACTGCGTGCCGGTGCTGATTGCTGATAGTTGCACGGGACTGGTTGCGGCAGTTCACGCAGGTTGGCGCGGCACTGCTGCTAAGATATTACCAGAGGCGATCAATCAACTTGTGGCACAAGGCAGTAAAAGAGAAAATCTGAAGATTGCTATGGGGCCGGCGATCGCTGGAAAGGTTTACCAGGTATCTGTGGAAGTGGCAGCCAAACTGGGAGCTACGATTGCTCCCGAGAGTGCCGTTAGTGCAACAGCCGACGGCATTCTAGAGTTCTTGCACCAACTGCCAGAATCGCCTGTGTTGGCAGATCCAGAACCGGGAAAAGTACGATTGGATGTTCGCCTCTGCAATGCTCTGCAATTGCAACAGTTGGGAATCAATCTTTCTCAAGTGGCGATCGCTCCTTTTTGTACTTATTCTGACTCAGATCGCTTTTTTTCCTACCGCCGCGATCGACTTAAAAAAATCCAGTGGTCGGGAATTGTGAGCGCCCGCAGAACCAGTCTCTGTTGAGGCCATTCGGCACAAGGTCAAGTTTTAGGCTAAAAATTACAGTCTAGATAAAAATATTTGGATTGATGATTTTTATTTCCGAATGCCTTCTACCTTCTACCTTCTACCCTCGTAAGGTTTGCTGGTTCCTGTCAAAAAGCACTAAAAACTAGCAGTAAAACTTCTGGGAAAGCGGCGATCGCCCCCGCCCCGCTTTCCTCTCTTGTTAAGATTGCTATATAACGAGAGTCTTCAGCGGGTTATTTAAAAATGAGTGAGCCAACTCCCTATCAACTGCTTGAAGTCGATGAAGATGCTTCCTTTGATGAAGTGCAAGAGGCCCGCACGCGCCTAGGCGAGCAGTGCAGCGGTGACAAAAAACGTTTGGAATCGATCGAAGTTGCTTACGACGCGATTCTCATGGATCGCCTGCGCCAGCGACAGGAAGGTAAAATTAAAGTGCCTGAACGCATCCGCTTTCCCGAGCGGCTGACTCCCGCACCCCAAAGCTTTACTCCGTCTGCTCCGTCGGGCAGCCCAGCTTGGTTGCAGCGCCTGATCGATACTCCTAGTCGATCGGACATTTTGTGGCCGGCTGGCGTTTATGCGGGGTTGGGCGGACTGAGTATTTATCCGGCGGCTAATGATTCTTTACTACAGTTGACTCTGGCTATTGGGGTCGGCTCTTGTCTTTATTTTCTTAATCGCAAGGAACAAAAATTTGGTCGTGCTGTGCTGCTGACTGTGGCTGGCTTGGTTATAGGCTTGGTGCTGGGAGGTCTTTTGGGCCCTTTACTCAGTACCGCATTTATCACAACAGAGAAATTTATTGCTTTGTTTACGTTTTTAATTCTGTGGTTGGTCAGCGGTTTTCTGCGATAGTCTGTGGTTAGTGGTTATTTGTGATTAGTTATTTGTTATTTGTTTTTTTCTAGGTTGTTCGGTGTTATTTGTTGATTCTTAATAACAACTAACAACAATAATTAAGAGTGAATAATTAACAACCAATAACTAACAACCAATAACCAATGACCAATGACTACTGACTATTTAAAATAATCTCAACTGCTTCGCTCAAATTGTTGGCAATTAAATCTGGTTGGTGCATTTCTAGTTGGGCGCGATCGCGAATTCCGCACAAAACGCCAATTACCTTGATGCCGTGCGTTTTTGCTGCGATGATATCAGCCTCAGTATCCCCCACCATCCAAAGGTTAGAAGCCGGCGGCAGTTCGGCAAGAGCTTTTGCCATCAGCAAGGGCTTATCTTTGACATCCCCAGTTTTGACGTAATCGTTGGGGAGGCAATAGCGACGATTTTCTGGGAAAAATTGCCCCAAATTGCAGCGGTTGAAGGCTTCGTCTAGTTCCCTGACTCGGCGCATCGTCATCACCGCTAAGTCTACCCCAGCGCCCTGTAACTTTTCCAGCGTTTCCAGAGCGCTAGGGACTGGTCGATCGTACATCAGGTAGGGCAGCGTGTGGACAGTTTGACGACGTTTCTGAGCAAATTCCCGGGCTTGGGCTGCGTCTAATCCTGAGAGGATTCCGATTTCAGTTTCGGGAACCCGCGCGCGCTTCATGTCCCAAAACTCGGCTTTCGGTAACTCCCGCACTGTTTGCCCCTCACGTTGAGTCTCGGTCAGACACTCCTGGTAAACTCGGTAATAGCGATCGGACACGTCCATGATCGGGCCATCAAAGTCAGTAATAAGTCTCAGCATTGAGCAGAGTATTTTTCAGCTTTTATACAAATCGTTCGATATTATATCACTTAAACGCAATCACCTATTAACAAAACTTGACACAAACACTCGAAACAGGTAAGGTCTATAAAAATAGTGCTAATTAAAAGCAACAGTTTAATTTAACTGTGCCGATTCTCAACTGTAGCGGTTGTCACAAATATCAGGAAATCTACAATTTAAGATATACAGCACAAATAGTGCGAATCGCTACGTATTGTTAATAAATTAAAGCCTTAATAGAGGCTGATTTTGACTACAATTACTCAAAAAAAAGTTGGTCAAATCAAGATTTTGCTCCATTTTTAAATAGGGAAAAAAACTGCTTGGAGAATCCAAACTTAACTACTTCGATAAATTAGCCAGCGGTAACAGTTGCTGACATCTGCCAGTCGAAAAATTCCCATTAAAAATAGCAGCCCAACCACAACTAACTTTACCTGCGAACCTTTAAGAGTGATGCTCTACAATAACTAGATGCTTCCAACATTAAGTTTAGAGAGCAGCCCGAGAAGTATTAATATTCTTCTTCATAAGCTGTTATCCTTACGCAGGGTTGAATACCTCGTAGTCGATCGCGAACTTAGAATTCAATAAATATCTTTGAACGCCCAAGACTTTGCCGACATTCCTGACGAAGTAGGCAAAGGAAAAGACGTGCGCGATAGTTTTCCCGAACTGATCGGAATTGAAGAAATCCTGGAAGATATTATTGAAGAACGAGAGCAAGACTTTCAGCTAAAGTCAATTACCAGAGTTCTCAAAGACGAATCTTATTTGTATCTGGACTTGTACATTTTTGGTTATACAGAACAAGTCAATGCTGAGAAATTGATGATTTTATGCGAAGATGTGACAGATAGCATTGCAGCTCAGCAAATTATGGTTCAATCAGCCAACGAAAACAGTATTAAAGTCGATCACTTAGCCGCCGACAGTGATTATATTGACAAAATCATCAACTCCCTCGGCGATGTTTTGTTAGTAACAGCAACATCGGGAAAAATCAAAAAAGTGAATCAGGCTGCACAGCAATTATTTGGATATACCGAATCGGAATTAATTGGTCAATCCATATCCATGATTACGGCTGACGAGGAATTGTTGCGCCAAGTCAGCCAGCTACCTCTTGCACTTAAAAGCGAATCTTGGCATCAAGTAAAAGTAGTTTGCCAAACGAAAATAGGTTTAAAGCTGATTATGGCGTTTTCCTGCTCTACTTTCGAGACCAGCATAGAAAGCCAGTATGCAGACAGCGATGTCATACAAGATTTTGTTTATATCGGCAGAGATATTACCGAGCAACAGCGCCTAAAAAATCGTCAAAAAGCACAGTATGCTGTGACACATATCCTATCAGAATCAAGTTCTCTAGATAACGCAGCTCCAAAAATTATACAAGCTATTTGTGCAAGTTTTGGCTGGGATATTGGCGAACTTTGGATGCCGACAGATGAGCACATAAAAACTGCATTTGGTACGGAAAAACAGTCTCTTTTGTGCGTGCAACTTTCCTGTCCGATCGAGGAAACTCCTTATTTGCGACGGGTGGGAGTTTGGCCGATGACGAAGGAAGTTAGCGAGTTTGCCGAAAAGGAGCAGCAGATTATTTTTGGTCCGGGTGCGGGTTTGCCGGGAGCGGTTTGGAGGAGCAGTTCTGTGCAGTGGATTACTGATGTTGTGGGCGATCGCAATTTCCTGCGCCCGCGCTTGGCCCAGGAAGCGGGACTGCGATCGGGATTCGGTTTCCCGATTCACGCTAGTGGTAAACTTGCGGGAGTAATGACTTTTTTTTGCAGGGAAGAATTGCCACCGGATGAAGATTTGCTTCAGATGATGGCTGCTATTGGTTCTCAATTAGGTCAGTTTGTCAAGCGCAAATATATAGAGCAAGAACTGCAAGAAGCTGAAGCTTCAATCCGAGCTTTGTATGAACAAGAAAAACGGCAAGGTGAAGAATTAGCTCGGCAAAATTTAGCTTTAGAACAAACTAAATTAGAATTAGAAGCAGCTAACATGGAATTACAGCGAATCGCTGCGGTGGATGGATTGACTCAAATTCCAAACCGCCGCTGTTTTGACAAAACATTGCAGTTAGAATGGCAGTGGATGGAGCGAAAAAAAGAGCCTCTGTCTTTAATTTTGTGCGATATCGATTTTTTCAAGCTTTATAACGATCGTTACGGACATCAAGGAGGCGACGAATGTTTAAAACAAGTAGCCGAGATTTTAGATCGCAACGCTCAGCGGGGGGGATATTTAGCAGCCCGCTACGGCGGCGAAGAATTTGCAGTAATTTTGTCACAGACTGATGTACAAGGAGCAATGCGGGTAGCTGAATCAATTCGCAGCGATTTGAAAGCTGCGAAAATTTTTCACGCTGCTTCTAAGGTAAGTGAGTTTATAACTCTCAGTATAGGGGTCACTACTACAGTGCCTGCTATTGGTTTATCGATCGAGCGGTTAATTGGAAAAGCCGATCGCGCACTTTACCAAGCTAAACTAGAAGGGCGCGATCGTATAGTTTGTCTAGACTCTAAGACAGAATTTCAGGCCGAGATAGGAGTATTTTATGATGATTGTGAGAGAAGCTAAAATCGCTGATGCACCTGCAATTGCACGGGTTAACATAGACACTTGGCGGACAGCTTACCGAAAAATTATACCAGCAGATTACCTCGCACAACTGTCCTATGAAAAAAGAGAAAGTGATTGGCAAGAAACCCTAGAAAATGCAAAAAACACTGAAATTTTTGTCTGCGTTGCTGAGAATGACTCGGGACAAATTGTGGGTTTTGCTTCGGGCGGTTGCGAGCGCATGGGCAAATATGTTTATCAAGGAGAATTATTTGCCATCTATATTTTAGAGGAATATCAGCGTCAAGGAATTGGACAGCAACTCGTGGGAACAGTTGCCACAAAATTGGTAGAATTAAGTTTGAATTCGATGCTCGTTTGGGTACTGGGAGACAATTCAGCCTGTCGGTTTTATGAATTTTTAGGAGGTGAAAAAGTGGAGGAACAACAGACAAGTAGAGCAGGAGTTGCAATGAAAGAAATTGCTTACGGTTGGATAGATATAGCAGTGCTTATCCACACGCTCGCATGACAAAAACTGGAAGTTTTATCAATCACCGTTCAAACTTCCCCTCTTCATTTGTTCCCGTTCAATTGCCTCAAACAAAGCCCGAAAATTTCCAGCCCCAAAACCTCCAGCTTGCACCTTTTTGCCATTAACCAAAGTAACTCGGCGCTCAATAATCTCGAAAAAGAAAGTCGGTTCAGCAAAAATTGGCTGGGTAAAAATTTGCAGCAGCATCGCTGCGGGAGTATCTTCTTGCCAATCTACCAAAACTTGAGAAGCTGCAATTGTTTGCCAATCTGCGGGCACATAGTTTTGCCGCTGCTGCAACTCGGAGTAATATGTTGGAGGAACCGGCAGAAAAGGCAAACCGCGCGATCGCAAATCAGTAACAACCCCCACAATATCAGTAGTTTGCAAAGCCATGTGCTGAATTCCCGGCCCTCGATTTGCACTCAAAAACTCTTGAATTTGAGAATTAGCTGATGCCGATTCGTTAATCGGGAATTGCACCCCACCTTCAGCGTGCACCATAACTTGGCTGCGCAAAGCTGATTTCTCAGTCTGAATGTCAAAATTTTGCTCAGTCTGAAAACCTAATATTTTTTGATACCAATTAACAGCAACTTCCAAATCACCAGATTCCACATTTAACACTACATGATCGATGAGGCTAAACAGTGGTAGCTTAGCAGAAGCGGGTAGTAATGAATTCTCGCCAATTTGCTCAACAAGCGTGTGAATTAAATCTCCCCAACCAGCAATTTTTGCCCGTTTACAAAAGACTCCTGCTATTAGGTCTTCTTGAATCGGTTCTAGGATTTTAGCCCCGGCAGCAGCCGCTCGACGTACTGCTAATTCGATATTTTTTACCCGAAAACCCACATCAATAATCCCGGGAGGATGATACTTCAACCAACTAGCAGCGGGACTAGCTGATGTCAAAGGCGAAGATAAAACAAAACATACATCGCCACTGCTGACAGTTTCAGTATGAGTGTGCCTATCAGTATAACCTGCTATTGATTGAAAGCCTAAGTGGCTGACAAACCAGTCGCGGGATACTTTAGCATTTTCTACATAGAAGTGAATGCGATCGAACTCCATAATCAATAATTGAAAATGGAAACTGAAAGATTGAAAACCGACAGATTTTCAAGGAGCAACTGCAAAGGATTAATTGAGCAAAGGATATTTTTCATGTGTTTTTTGTATTCCCAACTAATAATAACCTAAAAACGGAATATTTTAACTCCCTCTGAAGGCAGAAATACGTCGGCACTTAAAACAAATCTCGTATCTGCTATAACTTGAGTTTGGTCGGGAAGCCTTCGCCAACAGGACTCATATCATGTCCAGTCAATTACCTGCAACCAAACTTTTCGTAGTGAGGATTTTAGTCTTCAGATTTTTGAAGGACTAAAGTCCTCACTACAAACGAATTTTATTAGGTCGATCAACTGGACATGATATGACGAAAAAACAAATGGTTTGACGCGCAAGTTCTGTAACGAAAAGATGTCATGATTTTTATTGCCTTTCAGTTGCCGCTACCTTCGACCAAATACCTTAAAATAATTGGTGAATTCCTAAAAAAACAAATGACTTTCCGGCTGAATATTAATCTCCATCGGCACAGCTTGCGGGTCAGCAGAAAGAGCAAACATAATTGCATTTGCAGCAGTTTCGGTACTCAGCATTTTTGATCTGTCTACCTTCAAACTCACATTATCCCAAAACGGAGAATCGACTCCGCCAAAATAGAATAGTGTAAACTTAACACCGTAGCGCCGCAACTCATCAGCCATGCACTTGCTGAAACCAACTACGCCAAACTTTGAAGCGCAATAAGCCGTTCCCATTGCCATCGAATGCTTGCCCAAAATGCCGATGACATTACAGATGTGACCGGATTTGCGGTCTTTCATCACATTCGCCGCTGCTTGAGATGTGTAAAAACTGCCTTTCAAATTCAAGTCAAGCATCGCATCTAAATCAGCGGGTTCTAACTTGTTCCACTGCTTGAGAATACCGGCACCGGCGGCGTTTATGAGAGCATCAATTTGTCCGAAATGTTCGACAGTTTTCTGCATCAGCGTCTCGACTTGTTGCAAATCGGTGATATCTGTGGGCACGCACAGTACCTCTGTTTCCGACAATTCACCTGCTAAAGCGTCTAATTTACTGCTGTCTCTGGCGGCGAGCACTAGCGTCGCACCCGCGTCGGCGAGTTTGCGGGCCACTGCTGAACCGATGCCGCCAGTCGCACCCACCACAACCACAACTTTGTCTTGCATATCCCTTTACATTTCTTTACGTCTAGATTGTATGATAACTCAAGTTATGGGGAATGGGGAATTGGGAATGGGGAATTGGGAATGGGGAATTGGGAATTGGGAATTGGGAATTGGGAATTGGGAATGGGGAATTGGGAATGGGGAATTGGGCATGGGGAATAGGGAATTGGGAATTGGGGAACAAATAACCAATAACCAATAACCAATAACCAATAACCAATAATTATTTTATAGAAACTTGCCAGCCTTTTTCGGCTTTTTTTAGCTGGAGAGAATCGCAGGATTGTAAGAATTTAGGAAACTTTCTACCAAGATTAAAGTCCTTAATTATTTGGGTGATTTGTTTGCCGTATTGTCTGTGAAATTCGCTGCCGACATTGGAGAGAAATACAGAATTTTCAGGAGAGTTGCCAGTTAAGTCGCCAACTATTTGGACAATTGCTCTTTCTAAGTCTTCCAGGGAGTTAATATCTGTCAATTTCGCAGGTGCTACTATGCTAGTATTCAGATTTTCTTTGCTAAGTATTGGAGGTTGGGGGGACAATTTTACTTCAAAAAGAGTGACATAAGTTTGAGAAGCTTCTGAGGGCTTGTGGACGACGAAATCGGTCGGATATTTGAGAAAAATATCCCTAGTTTTAGTGTCTGGGAAATGACTGGCAACAACTTCATTGAGGACTAAACCGTAATTATCCCTAAATAAAGCTGAAATTGTAGAAACTTTTATCCACTGAGTAGATGTGCGTTGTTGCTCTTTTTTGATTAATTCTTTTAGCTGAATAACTAATTGTTCGAGGGGGGTAATTTCGAGTAATGTTACGAGGGAATGGGTTTCAACTTGTCCGGTTTTGCTGTTTAAAACTATGATTTTATCTATTTGCTTGCGGACTTGAAATACGGTCAATCCGTGGGCTTGGAGTGTATTGCTGAGGTGAGTGAGAGCGCGATCGGACGAACAGACAAAAATCTCCTTGGCTGTGGGATAATGTACGAAAATCGATGCGCCGACTGTAGCCATTTTCAAGTCTGCGCTGTCTTTACCGGGGGGGACGTGAATCAGTTGATAGCCGCGCTGGTGAAATTCGGCATCTTTTTTGCCCATGCTGCGCCAGTTGGCAAAGGCTACTTTGATTTGGATGGGATAGTGGCAAATTCCCTCTAGGAATTTTTCGGTTTCGATGGTGAGTTGCAAGTTTTCGACATCTAGCAGCAAGATTGCAATGCCAACAGGAAGCGAATTTGTTTGATTTGCGGTGGGAGTTGGAGGTTTTGACGAAACTGAGTTTTGTGATTTGGCTGGTGCTGTTTGAGATTGGGCTAGCTGCTGAATTTTGGCAAATAGTTTGCTGAATTGAGGTGAATTAATGAATTCTGGAATCAGCAGAATTTGTAGGTATTTTTTCGCTGTCAGCAGCAGGGAATCTGTATCGCTGGCTACTTTGAAACTTTTGGTCAATTTTCCCATCAAAACTGACTGAAAATCAGGTTTGGCCCAGGGGGTTTTCCTGTATTTTTCAGCTATCCATTCGGGATGTTGTTCCTGAATGGAAATTAGTGTTTGAGCGATATAGCGACTGATGGCGCTGACTGCGGCTGGTTCTTGAGTCGCCAGCAAGGAAGTTCGATCGGGCATGGCCCTCTTCTACAATGCGGAATGCTGTTTCAATTTATCACAATTCTAGTTTCTCGTCGGCAGTTGGACGATCGCCCGCCAAATCAAACCGACGATAATTAACGCCAACCCTGTCAGCCAAATTTGTCTCTCTACCCAGAAAGCCAGAAACAGACAACTCCCCAAACCCACCCAAGCCAACCACTGCGGGTAAAGCCTTTCGGCGCTGGTAAGTTGCAGGGCGGCTCCGTTGGTGATAGCGTAGTAAATCAAAACGCTAAAAGCACTAAACGACCAAGTGGTTTTGACATCGCCGACGAGGACTAAAAGGGCGATCGAAATTTCGACAACCACCACAGCGACATAAGGCGTTGTCCCCGCAGGATTCAGTCGCGCCAACACTCTCGGCATATCCAAGCGCCGCCCCATCGCCAGCCAGACGCGCGACAGCCCTAAAATTAAGTTCAGCAGCACTCCCAGCATGGCGGTAATTGCGCCGACGGCTAGCAGTTGCGAAACTGCTGGAATTGGGAAACTGCGGGCGATGACTTCTAAAGGTGCAGCATTACCTGCTGTTTGGATGGACAATTTATCAACACCACCCACGCCAACAAAAACTATTGCTACCGCCATGTAAAGCAGCATTGTCAGCACCAAAGTGAAAATTATGGCTTTGGGAATGGTTTGCTTCGGCTCCCACACTTCTTCGCTCATTGTGGCGATGCGGCCGTAACCGGTGTAAGCGACAAACATCAGGGCGGTGGCGTGGAGGATGGAGCCGATCGAGCTATCATTCTGTACGGTGGCTATTTCCCAGCTTATTTCTGGCAAACCAGCAACAATAAACACCGCCAAGGATAGAAGTGTAACTGAGACTATGGCAGTATTGGCAATATTCGATCGCCTAATTCCCGTTAGTACAGCTAAAGTCAGGGCGGCGAGGGCGACTAAGGCTGTTAGGATGAGATAAGTGCGATCGGCTATACCCATTGCATTCAAAAAATAACCGGCAAAACCCAAAGCAGCAGTAGCAGCCGAAGCCGTTTTAGCCAACAGAAACATCCAGCCCGCCGTAAAACCCAGCCAAGGATTGAGATATTTGTAACCATATTCGTAAGTACCGCCACTAACAGGATGATTTGCCGCTAATTGAGCGCTGTTAAGTCCGTTACAAACAGCAACTAAAGCCGCAATCCCCACAGCCAAAATCACTCCCGGCCCCGCAATTTCCGCCGCAATCCCGATACTCACAAATACCCCGGTACCGACAATTGAACCCAGCCCCATCAGAGTAGCGCCGAAAACACCTAACTCTCGCTTCAGAAGTGGTGAGGACATAACCATAGCAGGCAAGATGCCCGCTCCATACAAATATTTGTCTGTTGTGGAACAGGCATCTTGCCTGTTCTGAAGACATAATTATAGCAGGCATCTTGCCTGCTCCACAAAAACATTTGTCCATTGTGGAACAGGCATCTTGCCTGCTCTGAAAAAGATTCAACGTGTAAGCCAAAATTAGGAGACGGCAGTGCCGTGTCCCTACAATGTTTTTTGGGTAGGGACACGGCACTGCCGTCTCCTCTATATCATTCCGGTGTAACCGGAATTG
>ENA-OFCE01000224-OFCE01000224.1-metagenomes-genome-assembly--contig:-NODE-224-length-39286-cov-6.699651_pt1 | contig 39286 bp, 19 predicted proteins | sample MGYA00153388_OFCE01 | MGnify analysis MGYA00153388 | reverse complement strand
CGGGGGCAGGGGCGGGAGCGTCATCGTCGTGTTCAGTACCCTGCTATTCGACCACATCGCGCCGACACTGAAGCAGCCCTGCTGCCCACCAATGCGTGACGAAGCGTGCACCGCCCCGCCCGCCATGCCACGCCGGGGCCCAGCCCATCGACGCTGCAGGTGCCCGATAGACTCCCGCACCATGTCCAAAGACACCTCTCGCGCCGCTGCGGCCACGCCCCGTTCGCTGTCCGGCCTGTTGCCATTCGTGCGGCCCTACCGCTGGCAGATCGGCCTGGCGATGGCATTCCTGGTGTTGGCCGCTGTCAGCACGCTGCTGTTCCCGCTGGCGTTGAAGGTGCTGATCGACGAAGGTCTGGTGGTGGCCGACCCCGGCGCGCGGATGATGGCGCTGCGTGAACACTTCGTGGCGCTGTTTGCCGTAGGCGCGGCGCTGGGCGTGTTCTCGGCGGCGCGCTTCTACATGGTCAGCTGGCTGGGCGAGCGCATCACCGCCGATCTGCGCAATGCCGTCTACGCCCACGTGGTGCGGCAGAGCCCGGAATTCTTCGAGACCACCCGCACCGGCGAGGTGCTCAGCCGCCTGACCACCGACACCACGCTGGTGCAGACCGTGGTGGGCTCGTCGCTGAGCATGGGGCTGCGCAATGTGGTGATGGGCATTGGCGCGCTGGCCGCGCTGGTCATCACCAACCCCTGGGTGATGACGCAGGTGCTGGGCATCCTGGTGCTGGTGGTGCTGCCCAGCGTGTACTTCGGCCGCCGCGTGCGCAAACTCAGCCGCGCCAGCCAGGACCGTGTCGCCGACAGCAGCGCCATCGCCGCCGAGGTGCTGGGCGCCATCCCCGTGGTGCAGAGCTACGTGCAGGAAGCGCGTGAATCGGCGCGCTTCGACCGCTCCACCGAAGACGCCTTCGAGACCGCGCGCAAACGCACGCGCATCCGTGCGCTGCTGGTGGGTTTCATCATCACCGCCACCTTCGGCGCGCTGCTGTGGGGCCTGTACCAGGGCACGCAGGCGGTGCTGGCCGGCACCGTCAGCGCCGGCCACCTGGGCCAGACTGTGGTGCTGGTGATCATCTTCGTCGGCGCCGTCGCGGTGCTGTCCGAGGTCTATGGCGACTTGCTGCGCGCCGCCGGCGCCACCGAGCGGTTGATGGAATTGCTGGCGGCGAATTCACCCGTCACCGACCCCGCCCAGCCCGAAGCGCTGCCTGAAGCGGGTGCCGGCTCGGCCGTGGTCTTCGATGGCGTGACCTTCCATTACCCGTCGCGGCCCAAGCTGGCCTCGCTGGCCGACTTTTCACTCGACGTGCGACCTGGCGAGACGGTGGCCCTGGTGGGCCCCAGCGGCGCCGGCAAGAGCACCGTGTTCCAGCTGCTGCTGCGCTTTTACGATGCCCAGCAAGGCCAGGTCCGGCTGGACGCCGTGCCCGTGCGCGACATGTCGCTGGCGGCTTTGCGCGGCCGCGTGGGCATCGTGCCGCAGGACAGCACGGTGTTTTCCACCAGCGCGCTCGAGAACATCCGCTACGGCCGCCCCGACGCCAGCGACGCCGAGGTGATGGGCGCCGCCCGGGCCGCCTTCGCGCACGACTTCATCACCGCGTTGCCCGACGGCTACGCCACCTACCTGGGCGAGCGCGGCGTGCGCTTGTCGGGCGGGCAGCGCCAGCGCATCAGCATCGCGCGCGCGATGCTGAAGAACCCGCCGCTGCTGCTGCTGGACGAAGCCACCAGCGCGCTGGACGCCGAGAGCGAGCGCATGGTGCAAGCGGCCCTGGAAGCCGCCATGAAGGGCCGCACCACGCTGGTCATTGCCCACCGCCTGGCCACGGTGCTGCGCGCCGACCGCATCGTGGTGCTGGATGCCGGGCGGGTGGTGGACATCGGCACCCACCACGAGCTGGTCGCGCGCGGCGGCCTGTACGCGCGGCTGGCGGCCATGCAGTTCGACGTGGAGGCGACATAGGACCGGCGCCCCTTTTGTAGTTGCCAGGCTTGTGCATAATTAATGTGCATCTACAGGAGTAGCCCACCATGCGCAGCATCCGACTGGCCCCCAAGCGCCCCATCAACCTCACGCTCAACAGCAAGGTGCTGGAAATGGCCCGCGAGATGGGAATAAACGTCTCGCAGACGGTCGACACCCTGCTGACCGAGGAAGTACTCAAACAGTATTGGCAGCGCTGGCAGCATGACAACGCCGAGGCCATCGCCGACTACAACGCGCGCATCGCGCGCGAAGGCACGTTCGCACAACGCATCCGCGCGCACTTGGAAGAGCAGTCTGAGTCGACCGAGCCGGTCCGCTGAGACGCCCGGCATGCCCCGCTTCGATGTCTTCACGACGCCGTTCTCCGACGAGCGCCGGCACACTCCCTACTGGCTTGATGTTCAGGCCGACCACCTGTCGACGCTGGAGACAAGGGTGATCGTGCCGCTCCGCAGAGTGACCACTGCCAGCCTTCCCAAACGCAATCTGAATCCGATGCTCGAGGTGGATGGCGTGGCCCTGTATGCCGATGTGGCCAATATCGCCGCATTCCCACGAATGCTGCTGAAGAGGCCAATCGCCAACCTGCGGGCCGAGCGACTAATCATCGAGGACGCACTCGACTTCCTGTTCACTGGCCTGTAGCCGCTACAGGCCACCACGAACGATGAACACCGCCTTTGAGGACCTGCTGCGCCATGTGCAACAGCACGGCGTGGCCAAGACCGACCGCACGGGCACGGGCACGAAGAGCGTCTTCGGCCACCAGATGCGCTTCGACCTGCGGGAGGGCTTTCCGCTCGTCACCACCAAGAAGGTGCATTTCAAGAGCATCGCGCTGGAGTTGCTGTGGTTCCTGCGCGGCGACAGCAGCGTGCGCTGGCTGCAGGAACGCGGCGTGCGCATCTGGAATGAATGGGCGCGCCCCGACGGCGACCTGGGCCCCGTGTACGGCGTGCAGTGGCGAAGTTGGCCCACGCCCGAGGGGGCACACATCGACCAGATCGCCGAGGTCGTCAAGCAGCTCAAGACCAACCCGGACAGCCGGCGCATCATCGTCAGCGCCTGGAACGTGGCCGACCTGTCCAAGATGGCGCTGGTGCCCTGCCATGCCTTCTTCCAGTTCTACGTCGCGCCGCCCGATTCGCCTTCGGCCCGCGGCCGCCTCAGCTGCCAGCTCTACCAGCGCAGCGCCGACCTGTTCCTGGGCGTGCCATTCCTTTCCGGCATAGCGATGCCGATCAGTGGATGCCCCACCCTGCAGTAGGCACGGGGTTTTCACTGCATAGCGCTATTACCAGTGAATGATTGGATCGCGCAGCACCCTGCCGCATCCACATCCCGATGATCGAGAGCGAGGCGGACGCGATGGCGTTCTCGACTAGATCGCGACGCGGTCGCGCGCGTTCCTATCGCTCTTGCGCAAACGCTCCCGCTCCACTGCCGAAACAGCTACCAGCATCTTCAAGCAAGACTGAAGGTTTGCGAGGCACGGACAGATGTCGACTCAAGCCCATCAACCGTAATGCCAACGAATCGATGGATTAAGAAATCTTCAATAAACTATCGAACGAAAAGCGGATTGCTCCCTTGCGAGGAATATCCTCAAAAAAGAACGACCATTCAAAATCTTACACCAGATTGCCATCGGGTCTTCAACCGATGCGCGCTTTTCGGCGGGTCTCCATGATGGATGCAAGCGCCTTTGACGCCGTAGCGTCCAGTTTGCATCCAAACGTAAACCTGAAGAACCTCAATGTACGACGGCACCGGCTTTTGGGTCGGGGCTTCACCTCAAGGATTCGAGTATGCGACATCCGGAATACCAATACCTCGACCTGCTCACGCAGGTGCTCGCCAACGGTGATCAACGCGTCGACCGCACGGGTGTAGGCACACGCTCGATCTTTGGAGCCATGGTTCGGTTCGACCTATCGGACGGTTCCGTGCCAATCCTCACCACCAAGCGGGTGTACTGGAAGACGGCCGTCAAGGAGATGCTGTGGTTTCTTACCGGGGGCACGAATATCAGGCCGCTGCTTCTTGCGAACGTAAAAATCTGGACCGATTGGCCTCTTGCCAGCTTCCGTCGCGAAACCGGCGAACAAGTGACCCAGGAAGAGTTTGAGAGGCGGATCGTCGAGGATGAAGCGTTTGCGACACAGTGGGGCGAACTCGGGCCAGTTTACGGAAAGCAGTGGCGGCGTTGGCTCGGCGTTGACGGTCGTGAGCACGATCAGATCGACCATTTGCTCCGCACGCTGAAAGAAAACCCCGCAAGCCGGCGCATGTTGTTTCATGCTTGGAATGTTCCAGAGATCGGCGAAATGGCACTTCCGCCTTGCCATATGGTCTACCAATACCACGTCACCTCAGATGGACGACTTAACTGTCTTCTCTTTCAGAGGTCCGTAGACCTTCTACTCGGCGCGCCTTTCAACTATGTCGGCGCGGCTGCCCTACAGTTGATGCTCGCCCAGCAATCCGCACTCCAGCCAGGTGAACTGGTATGGGTTGGCGGAGATGCGCATCTTTATCTGAACCACTTGGAACAGGCACGAGAACAGCTCACGCGAGAACCTCGACCGTTTCCGAAAATGCGACTTACGCGTCAGGCCTCAAACATCGACGATTTTCGGATTGAAGATTTCGAGGTTGTGGGCTATGAGCCCCATCCCGCTATCAAGGCCAACGTGGCGGTCTAGGACAAGTGTGGCGATCAACCCCACTCGCGGCCCACTGCTGGAAACTCGCTTGCGTGTTCTTCTTAAAGAAGACAGCGTCTCCATAATTCCAGCGGTCAAGAGCGGAAAAATCAATCGGCAGCATTATGTCCGACGTCTTGGTTGTAAAGATTCCGCCCTCGATAAATTCGCTCATGTATTCGCCGAATTCGAAGAACGGCTAGGAATAGTAACTGGGCCCATGCGGCACATTCGCGAAATGCAGGAGTGGTTGAACTCTGCCTACCAGGCGAAGTCTCTGAATATTATCAGTGGAAAAATCGATCGAACGAAATTTGCAAAACGGTTTGGATTGCGCGGCGGTGCCTTTATCGTTCGCCACCCAGCCATACGCGCGCTCTTCGAAGAGTATGACACGCGCGCGAAGCGGGATAACTATTACCCTGCCGATCTACAAGCGGAACTGGACCGGTTTCGACTGGCGTTGGCGGGGGCTCCCGAACTTAACAAGGACCGACTCACCATCAATCGGGTCACGCTCGCCAAAAAGCTTGGAGTCTCACAGACTTTGTTTAGAGACAAAGCGTTTGCCGATGCGCTGGCTATTAAAGAGGTTGAGATTGCGGAGACGGCGAGTGCGAGCAAAATCGACCCGTTTTTGCATGGTCGAACGTATCCGTTCAGCAGTTTGTCGTCAACTTGGCCGCAGCACTTCCTAGAGCGAATCGGAATTGAGTTTAAGAAGCATTACTCTGGCGGAGGGGCTGGCGCTGCGAAGCAGGTGTACCAGCAGATCTACGGTTCCCTGGCTTTTGTCGGAAAGAGCGAAGATCCCAACTGCCGTCGTGTGCTCCAAGAAGCTATCGAAAAGAATAGAATTACGGCAAGTGGCGACTGGGAAGAGGCAGTCCATGCATATCGCGATCACTTACTAAGTCGCATCAATACCCGTGCTGTCGAAGCCATCTCCGCGGACAACCAGATAAAAAAACTGCGCTCAGCACTCGCGATGCTTTCGACAAGTCGCCTTGTTCCTGAAACGTCTATACCTGTGCCCGGCGTTAGGCACGCGCGTCGCCGTAGCACGCATTTGCGAAGCGTCGTGGAGACAAGATCACCTACAGGCGGAGGCGGTCAAAACGATTATCTTGAATTCGCTCGAGCTCGTTTTCGCGAAGCGTGCAAGGCGCACGGAGCTTTGATTGATACTGGAGAATCGACGGATTTTTTGGATTCTCTCCCCACAGAGATTGATAGAACAAAAGACTTACCAATCGACGCTGCCTCAGCAATCCGACTCCTGCTCAAACGCAGACTCGAGGCCTTAAAAATTTCGGCGGTAGATGTACTGAACTCCGCCAAGAGGGCGCACGAACGCGGCCAGCAACTCTTGTCGATAGCATGCATTGATGGGGAAAGATTCCAACGAGAGTATTTTGACAAGCCACCTGGAAATAGAGAGCGCCGGCAAATCCTGCGAGCGTTTTTCCCAGAGTCGAATACCCCTGACCTCAGTCAGGAGACCCAAGGCCTCGCGAACCTCCTGGGGCTGATTGAACAACGGCACTCTGGTATTCCACCCCTTAGCGGGGCACACCAAGTAGGGCCTGACGGGCAGTTCTTCGCTAAACGCTACCGCGCATATGGGGGACTGAGGACCATCACACCGATGCTCATCCCAGCGCCCGAGGTCGTCGGAGCATCACTCACGCTTTACCTGATAGAGAGTGGCGCTAACGTCAGCGTTGGTCGCACGCTTGACGAGGACTGCATGGAGCGCAGTGACCTTGATGGTCATTCTCGAATCACTGGAAGCAAGGCCCGCGCCATAGGCAAGCCCATCATCGTGGATCTGCCCGAACACTCGCCCGCCGTGCAGGCAATCCAGTGGCTGCGTTCGGCCGGCGGGCGACTGCGAGCATGCGCGGGCGATGACAGCGACCGGCTCTTCTTGATGAGGATCGGCAGTCGCGTGCAGTTGATGACGCCTCATTGGTTCACGGGTTGGTTCAAGACCTTCGCCGCCGAAACGCCCGGGCTTCAAGACCTGGGACTTACGCCGAACATGCTTCGACCCAGCGTTCTCCTGCTCGCGTCATTGAGCAACGATGGGCGACTTGCTACCGGGATGGCTATAGGACAGCATGGGCTCGCCGTCAGCCAAGGGTATCAGATAAAATTCCCTACAAGGGTTTTATACGATGAGAATATAAAGCGCTTCCAGTCCGCCGAAGAGACGCTCATATTGTCCAGCATCGAAGATGCTGCGAAGAAACTTGGCATTACGGCGGAACAGTTTGAAGCTCGACTGGGTGACCTGTATCCGACAGGGCTTGGCACTTTTTGCAGAGACCGGCGTGGACGTCCTGGGCAGGGCACGAGCAAATGCTCGACGATGGACTGCTGGAACGACTGCCCAAACCTCCTGATCGTTGCCGAAGTAGAGGCAATTGCGGCGCTCCAAATATGGGGGGCATCCCTGCGCGCTGCCCAACCTGAATGGGAGCGGGATCGACCCAAGCGGTGGGACGAAATCTGGTTACCGTGGTTGTGCCTGACCGATGTTGTCGCCGAAAAAATGCTTCGGGGCCCTTTGATAAAAATCTGGAAGGCTGCGACCAATTTAGTGGCGGAGATTTCCTCGCAGCCGAACTTTGTACCGCCCAAACCATGGTGATGTCGTGCGTGCTCTAGGCAACTCCCCCGTCGCTTCAATTCTTCCATCACAGCCGAAGAAAAGTCGCGCGGATGGACGCACAGCCTCCTGGCTACAAAGTTGTTATTCCGATCCGATGTGGATTGTGGCCGACACTTGGGATAGCAAACGCATTGCCAAGATTGATTTTAACTACAGACTTGCTGACGGACGTTCTTTGTTAGAGGTGGAAAGGCTTTACGCCACTGTCAAAGAGTATGCGTTTTATCTACGTGATGATCGGTATGCCTCAATCAACGATGCAGTAACTCACGCGATAGCGGTGCGGACGATGATGCATCTTGCCCATGCCCTTACCTTGCGCAAGTTCTCGTCATTTGCACACCTGCAACCCTATGATTTGGATGAGATAGTTGAAGAATGCCGCTACGGAACCGATGCAGTCCTTCATGCGTCAGAGCGAGTCGATGCATACCTGCAGTCGCTCTCGGATGCTTCGACTATCGCCCTTAAAGAAGCTATCGCGCCAATACCTCACGGGGGCTTACCGAGGTATTTTCTTCAAGCAAAAAGCACAACGACGAACTTTGTGTCGACTGAGGCAATTGTGGCGGCATGCAACCTGCCCTCTACAGCAGTTGGTCTCCCGTGCGTATCAACGCTGATTGCAAAAGCGGCACAAGCAAACGGTCTATCCACGAAGTCGGCGAAGTTCGACAGTGATGACATTCGCCCGGTGAAGAACGTGACGGTTCAAGCCATGCAGCGCTGGCTTGTCCCATTCGAGCAGTTGTACTCGATGAGGCGCCGAATCGAGGCGGATGCGATCAGTTTCAAACCCTTCCCTCAAGGCGCCGCACGGGTTGCCGCAATAAAGGGCATAGGTGCGGATCGGACGCCAATACCGCCCCCGAAGCTCGCGCTACACCTTCTCGAACACTCTGCGCGCTGGATCTTCGACCATGGAGAGACTGCCTCTGAGTCTTCGGAACTGGCCCAAATCAAACGCTTGGCGACTGCATCTTGGATCATCATTGCTGCCTTCAGTGCGCGTCGCGACAAGGAAATCGACGAACTGGAAGAAGGATGCATTCGAGGCGACGACGCCTCGGGCTACTGGTTGCACGTCTACATAGAAAAAACACTGCAGCGAAAGGAATGGATCCCGGTTCCGTCGCTTGTGGCCCGGGCCATCGCAGTCTTGTCGGCGATCAGTGCGGGCGCCCGCCAAGACAGCGGTAGCAATCGACTTTTCCAGTGGCGCAAGGCGGACGGCGAGATCCATAAACTGAACGTCGGACGTTACCTTGACGACTTTGCAGCGGCCGTGAAAGTGCCATTGCATCGCACGAAAGCGGGGGAGGCGCCTGTTCGGTGGCATTGGCACCCTCATCAGTTCCGTCGTTTCTTCGCGATCCTTTACTTCTACCGATTCGAAGGCGCCACTATTGAGGCGTTGTCGCACTATCTCAGGCACTTCAACATTGAAATGACCAGACGGTACGTCACTCAGGATCCCGAAGTTGCTGCCCTTTGGACCGATGTCGAGTGGGGCTACATGGGTCACGTTGCGAGAACGATCGTCGCAGGTGAGCGTTCGGTAGCGGGCGCTGCAGGTGAGCGGCTGAAGAAGCTTGCAAGCAAGCTGATCGATGTCTTTAGGCGCAAGCTTCAAATCGTCTCTCCGGAACGCGTGGGTGCCAGCCTCACTCTGCTCATGCAACGCCAGGGCATGGTGCTGACACCGAAGCCATGGGTCACCTGCTCTTGCCCAAAAACACTCGCCGCCGCAAGCACAGCAGCATGCCGTCGACAGCGGCCCTCCGAGGCGGAGGCAATCGGCCCAAACTTTTCTCACGCTGGCCCGACAGTGTGTTGCCACTGTCCTCACGCGATCACCGAGGGGGCCCGCATCTCTATGGTCGATACAGAGATTGGCCACCTCGAGAAGGCCGCAGTCTGTGGGACACGGGCGAACACTATTTTTGGTGAGCTCGAGACTGCCCGGGTGATTGAGCTTCGCCAAGTCCGCGACCTTCGGTACGAAGGCGCCAAGCCTCTCGCTCAGTCCCTGCAGCAGTAAGAAGACGCTGAAATGAGCCGCGCTCCTTCGGCGGTGATTGACCTTCTGGTCGCGGCCGGAACGAAGCCACAAACAGTCCAAGAGCGAATTGAGCGGCGGCTCGTCGTGCTCAGGGGTTGGCTGAAAGATGGAGTCCCTTCCGGCAAAGTCATACCAGGCAGTCTTACCGCTGCTCGCAGATGGGATGACCCCGAGCTAGAGATTCAGAAAATCAGCTCACCAAATGAATTCACAACAACCCACCCTCAGCATCGCAAGCTCGTCACTGATGTGGCAGGTCTACTTACAGCACTGGATAAGCGCTACGCGAGGCCAACAACCAGCTACCGGGCACAAAAGCCCGCGCCAACCGAAAGGTTTGATCGCAACGCCTTTGACAGGCAATTGGCGGCTGCCGCTTCGCAGTGGCATTCAGAACGCGTCCAACGAATACACGAGAAGGATCGTGCAGATGCAGCGAATGCACGAAGCTTGCTGGTGCTCGAGGAAAATGCTCAGCTGGAAAAGCTGATCGCCGATCTCCGGCGCCAGCTTGCGGCACGCAAGGGGCTGAGGGCGGTCGAGTGAAGTTCGCTGACGTCGAGAACGTCTGGACCGTGGACGTCAAACTTCTTTCGAATGCAGATCGCGGCCTCGTCTACTACGAACGTGCCAAGCAAGCGATTAGCGAAGCGCTGGCCGACCCCAAAGTGCGGCCCTTCGCCGTCGAAGGTAAGCGTTTCCGTCGCGCCTATCTCGTTCAGAAAATCGGCTGTGGGGCGTCGGCTCCTACGCAGAATCCGAAGATCAAGGCACTTTTGTCTAAAACTGATCGCTGTGTGGCAGAGGAATCCAGCCGCCTTGTTTCAGTTTTCCTCGCTAAACCTACGCAACAGGCCACCGAAATCGACAATCTCCGATCCGCCGTAGTGGCGCTCCAATGCCGCGTCGACGAGCATGCTGAGGTGATTGCCGAACTTAAACGAAAGCATCATGAAGGCTGATATGGCTGACTCGATGTCTGAAATTGCCGACTCAAATCTCGCCTATTCGAATCGGTAGCCAGCTGACGTATGTCTCTGTCGTTGGCAATCTAAACAAGTCTGCGCAACGATCGCATGTCCCATCCCGATCCCAAATTTGGTCTGATTGTCAGCACCGACTCAAGCTGCAAAATCAACGGGCGGGCATGGCCAGACATACCTACACTGGTCTGGCCCGATGGCATCGATGAGGCGGCCTCCGATTGGCTAAGAGCAAACGTGGTCGAGTACGGTGTTGCCCCAAGCAGTGCATTGGAATATGCGAATATCATTCGACCATTTCTTCGCTTGTGTCGGAAAAGAAAGCTCACGTGGCAATCGGTCGACGACAACTTCTTGATCGTATGGCGGGACTATTTGCACCAAACGAAAAAACTCTCAGTCAAGCGCGTGAACAGCGCCCTCGACACAATCTTTGCGTTTTATCGATGGGCAGAGGAGAAGAAGAAAATTCGTTTTCAAGTTGGAATTTACACTGCGGATGAACTTCCCCTGGCGTTGCAGGAAATGAGTTTTCCCATCAGTGCCAAGCGCAATTTTTCCAAGGGCCGAAGCGGTCGAATCGTTGGAAGGTGGACGACGCCGTTAAGGATCAGTGGCGCAAAGCAGGAATCCCCAGTTCGCCACACACCAACCGAAAACCAGATTCAGGATCTCCATGAACTCGCCGTTGAACGGCTCCAGGGTGAGCGCGATTCACTGATGTTTTCTTGGGCTGAAGAGGTAGGTTCGCGCCGTGCCGAGTTTCTGCGGGTCTGCAAGTCCCACATGCCTACTGGCGACGTACTGGCTGATCTGATCGAAAGAGACGAGCCGTGGGTCATCCTGGTCACGCGAAAAGGGGGAAAGACCAAGCCGCTGCATGTTCCCTGCGACCTCATAATTCGAACCCAAGACTTCATTGAGTTCGGTCGGTCTGAGATTGTGAACAGGTGTCAAAAGGAGATTGTTGGCTACCGCGAGCCTGAAGAAGTATTTTTATCCAGCAAGACTGGCTTGGTCCTGCACCCGGACACTGTCACATCAATTGGTCGACGGGCATTCCGGCAAGCAGGAATCAAGAATGCAAACATCCACCGTCTGCGCGCGCGCTTTGCCGTTCGAACCATCGAAACACTCGTCGAGGCCCTCTTCGAGGACAAGATAGTCGGTTCGGAGTCCAGTTGGATAGAAACCATCTTGATCAAAGCTTCGGAGATGATGGGGCAGTCCGATCCACGATCTCTCCGTCCCTACCTGACTTATGTACTAAATCGCCGAATACAAACTTCAGATTCCACGAAAGCGAAAAATCTCGCATCGAGATTGCGTCAATTGAGGTTGCACGAAGGTACCGTCGTGTGCAGGCTTGGGCAGTATAAGGATCTTCAAGAGGTTGCAAAGCACATTCAAGCCGGCCGGGAATCCGACGCCGCGACTGCCTTGCGAAAGATGGCGGACAAGCTTGATGGAAAAGTTGAAGCTGGGCCGTTGAGTACGCCGTAGCCGCCACAACTTGAGGAGTGGCTCGCAGCGCGCCGGACCCGCCCTCCACCTCTCCTCTGGCCGTTCCGGGAACCCGTACCTGAGGTTTCCCCCTTGAAAAGCTGATGGTTGCGCTGCCTCAGCGCCAGCCATCGCTGCTATGCTGCGCAGCACCCCACCGCCAAGGGCGACATGGTCCGCTCCCATCTCACCGACCTCATGCGCCGCCATCAACTTCGGGCGACCGAATTGGCGCGGCTGGCCCAGGTGAATCGAAGCACGGTCGCAGCGCTGACGCGCGACCGGGCGACTCGCGTCGATCTGACGGCGCTGGAGCGGATTTGCATCGTGCTCGGTTGCGGACTCGGCGACTTGTTGGAGATCGTGCCCGACGAGCCATCGCAGGGCGAGAACGCTCAAGCCAATGGAGCCCACTAGATGCCCATGAGCCTCACCCGCTGGCAAGCAGTCTCCCAGTCCCAATTCGCCTGGGAACGCGAAGCCCTCGACTGGCTCCGCCACCAGCTCCCTGACCGCGAACCGTGGCACGCCTGGACAAATTTTGAGTTCATTGACGAGGAAGGCAAGGTCAGCGAGGTCGACGCGCTGATCCTCACCCCTGCCGGCCTGTTTCTCGTCGAGATCAAGAGCCGCCCCGGCATGGTGAGCGGCGACGCCCACACATGGTCCTGGGTCACCGATGGGCGTGAGAGGGCCTATGACAACCCGCTGATCCTGGCCAACCGCAAGTCGAAGCGGCTGGCCAGCTTGCTGCGGCGCCAGTCATCGGTGTTCAAGGCCAAGGTGCGACTGCCCTTCGTCGAGCCCCTGATCTTCCTGTCCGCCACCAGCCTGAACTGCAAGCTCACCGGTACGGCGCGGTCGGGCACTTACCTGCGCGGGCAGCCCGGGTCCGAAACCGATCCAGGCATCATCGGCGCGCTTCACAACGGCACCGGCAGCGTCCGCGACATGCAACCCAGCCATGTCGACCACCAGCACGCCCGCGTGCTGGCCCGCGCCATGGCCGAAGCGGGCATCCGTCCGTCGAACAAGCACCGAAGGGTGGGCGATTACCAACTTGGCGCGCTGCTGTCCGAAGGCGCGTCGTACCAGGACTGGGAAGGCACGCACACGGCGATGGACACCGTGCGGCGACGTGTTCGCATCTACACCGTGTCCACTGCCGCCACGGCGGAGGCCCGCAAGTCGCTGGTCCGCCAGGCGCAGCGCGAATTTCAGATCCTGGAAGGCATCGACCATCCCGGCATCGTCAAAGTCAAGGACTACCAGGACACCGAACTTGGACCGGCGCTCATCTTCGACCACGACGCCAAGGCGATCCGCCTCGACTTCCTGCTGCGAGAGATGGGCCAACTTCTCAGCGTGGACCAGCGTCTGCAGATCGTGCGCGACTTGGCCGAGACCCTGAAGTACGCCCACCAGAAGAAGCTGTACCACCGCGCCCTGTGCCCGCAAAGCGTCCTGGTGCAAGACGTCGCCGGTGCCACACCCCGACCGCGCATCATGAATTGGCAGACCGGTACGCGCGAGGGCACGCAGAGCAGCGACACCATCGACCCGGCGCGCCGCACGGTCGGCGGCACCATGCATGTCGAGGAGTACGTCGAGGACCCCGGCCTGGTCTACTTGGCGCCAGAAACCTCGCAGGCCGAGGCGCAGCACGGCCCAAGCCTGGACGTGTTCAGCCTGGGCGCCATCACGTACCACGTCTTCTCGGGCCGCCCGCCCGCCGCCTCGGTGCTGGAGCTGGCCGAGAAGCTGCGCATCGGCCAGGGCCTGCGCCTGTCGGATGTGCTGGACGGCTGCGGCAAACAGCTGCAAGACCTCATCCAGTACAGCACCAACCCCGACGTGATGGGCCGATACGGCAACGTCGACGAGTTCCTGCAAGACCTCGACAAGGTCGTCGATGAACTGACGACCCCCGAGCCCGAAGCCACGGTCGACCCCGCCGAAGCCAAGCCGGAAGAGCGACTTGAGGGTGGCTTCACGGTCATCCGCAAGATGGGCCGAGGCTCCTCGGCCGACGTGCTTCTTGTGCGCCCGGACGGCAGCAGCGAAGAGATGGTGCTGAAGGTGGCCCTGGACGCCAGCCTCAACGACCGCATCGCCGCCGAGGGCGAGGCGCTTTCGAAGCTGCGCCACCCCAACATCGTCGAATGGCAGCGCACGCTCACCGTCAACGGCCGCACCGCGCTGCTGATGCGCAAGGCCGGTGACACCACCCTGTCACACCGCATCCGCGAAGAGGCCCGCCTGTCGCTGGACCTGCTGCAGCGCTTCGGCGAAGAGCTGATCCAGGCGGTCGACTACCTGGAACAGCAAGGCGTCGCACACCGCGACATCAAGCCCGACAACATCGGCATGTCGCAGGCCGGCACCCGGGGCAAATTGCAGCTGGTGTTGTTCGACTTCTCGCTCACCCGCACCTCGGCCGAGAACATCTCCGCCGGCACGCACCCCTACCTCGACCCCTTCCTCTCGCTGCGCAAGCCGCCGCGCTGGGACCTGCAGGCCGAGCGCTTTGCCCTCGGCGTCACACTTCACGAGATGGTGACCGGCGTGCTGCCGCGCTGGGGCGACGGCAAGACGCAGGCGTCGATGCTCGACTGCGAAGCCACGCTGGCCACCGAGCGTTTCGACCCTCTGCTGCGTGATGGCTTCACCGCCTTCTTCGCCAGAGCGCTGAACCGCAACCCGCTCAAGCGCTTCGACAACGCCGAAGACATGCTGCGCGACTGGCGCCGGGTGTTCGAGGCCGGCGCATCGACGGCCCAGCCGGCGTCAGACCCGTTCGACGCCGTGGCCCGCCTGGCCACCGCCAACACCAACATGGCCGAGCTGGGCTACAGCGTGGAGGCGCAGAACGTGCTCGAAGCCATGGCCATCCACAACGCCCGCGAACTGTTGGCTGTGGACCGGGTGCGGTTCCGCTACCTGCGCGGTGTGGGTGACCGCATCCGCAAGGAAATCCGACTCAAGGCAAAGGCCCTGGCCGCCATCCGGCCCGACCTGGTGCAAGGCCGCCCGACGCTGCATGAGGCCGATGACGACTCGGCGTCCGCCGGCGCCACCAGCGTCAACGAACTGGCCGCACAGCTGCTGCCGCGCCGGCCGGCCGGTGACGACCGTCCCGAAGAAGCCGCGCTGGCCATCTACCTCGGCCTTGAAGAAGCAGAAGGCTCCACGTTATGGACGCCCCTGGGCGTGGCGGCGACCGTCCTGTCCATCGACCGCAACGAAGTCTCCGGCGCGCTGCTGAAGGCCCGTGAACGCTGGCTCAAGACGCCGCAGCTCACCGAACTGCGCAACCACTTCGAGAGCCTGCTGTCCACCCAGGGTGGCGTGATGACGGTGCCCGAACTGGCATCTGCGCTGCTGGTGGAGCGGGGTTGCGCGTCCCAGGACAACGCCGAACGCATGCGCTTGGCCACCGCCGTCGTTCGCGCCTGCTGCGAAGCCGAAGCCCACCTGGAGCGGCTGCGCTTCCAGGAATTCGACCACCGCCCCTTGCCGCTGATCGCCTTGTCTGCGGAACTGGCCGAGTACGCCCGGCGCCTGGGCAGTTCGGCCGATGCTTGCGCGCAGGCCGAGCCGCTGCTCACGCCCCAACGCGCGCTCGAAACGCTGGAGTCGGTGCCCGCCCCCGCAGCCAACCCGGCGCTCTCGGCACAACGGCTTCTGCGGCTGGCCACCGCATCGTCACAGCGCGCGGCACTGTCCAGCCGGCAAGAGATCTACCCGCGCGGCATGGCGGCGTCCCTGGCACTGCGGCAATCGCTGGGTGCGCTGATGGGCGTGCGCTTCCTCAAGCTGAAGGACGTGCAAGACCGCGTGGCCGGCCGCTACCCGGAGGCGCAGCCTCTGCCGCCACGGCCGCTGCTGGACACGCTGCTGGGCGACGTCGGTGCGTTGCTGGTCTGGCGTGACGACGAGCCCACCGGCCCGGGCTACGTGCCCTCCACGCAGGCGCTTGGCCCCTCCGCCGGCACCACCACCCAATACTCCCGGGCCAGCACGGTGATGGACCGCGGCCAGCAGATGCCGGCTGCGGGCTCCGACGAAGCCACGGCCGCTGCCATCGAGGCGCAGAAGCTGGAAGACCGGCTGGCCTACGCGCACAAGGCCGGCGGCTTTCTGGTGCTGACCGTCGAACCGCGCATGGCGCACCACGTCGAAGCCGAGCTGCTGCGCCGCTTCGGCCGCCAGCGCATGAGCGTCGACACGCTGATGATCAAGGCGCTGCGCCAGCAGGCCGATGCGCTGAAGGTCAGCTGGAACGTGGTGCTGATGGCCGATGGCGCCGCACCCACCAGCGCCGACTGGGGCCGCCTGATGCGCCTGGTGCACAAGGCCTTGCCGCAAGTGAAGCAGGCCCTGCTCGACGCCACGGCACCGGTGCTGTTGGTCAACGCCGGGCTGATCGCGCGCTACGGCCTGATGCCGCTCATCGACGACCTGCGCGACCAAGTGGGGCGGCCCGGCACGCTCAGCAGCCTGTGGATGCTGCTGCCGATGGCGGCCAACGGCCTGCCGACGATCGACAACGTTCCCGTCCCCGTTCTCACCTCCACCCAGTGGGCTTCCGTGCCTGTGGCTTGGGCCAAGAACCTGCACCGCGCGGCGGCCTGAAGCAAAACCGCGCCTGAACCGCACGAATTGAAGCCCACCGATGATCGATGCCAAAGCCCTGCTCACTGACCTGACCCGCCTGCTCAAGCGGCTGGAAGACGACCTGCGCGAGCGCGCCCTCAGCCCCAGCAGCGAGGTGCCCGAACTTCGCGGCCAGTTGCAGGCCGAGTGGCAGGCCGCCCGCGATGCCGAGCGCACCGCCGAAACCTTCGAGTCCTGGGCCGAACAGGTCATCACGCAGGCGGGGGTGCACTGGCTGTTGAGCTGCGTGTTCCTGCGCTTCATCGAAGACAACGGGCTGGTGGACCGGCCGTGGATAAGCGGCACGCCGCAGTCGGGGCGGCTCGCCTTGGCGCGCGACAGCCATGACGCGTACTTTCGCGCACACCCGCACCAGAACGATCGCGACTTCCTGATTGCCAGCTTTCGGGAGGCCGGCGCGCTGCCTGGCCTGCACACCTTCTTCGATGAAGTCCACAACCCGGTGTTTCGGCTGGGCATCAGCGGCGACGCGGCGGTCGCGGTGATGCAGTTCTGGCAGGAGGTCGCTGCCGATTCCGGCTTGCTGGTCCGTGACTTCACCGATCCGGCCTGGAACACTCGTTTCCTCGGCGACCTGTACCAGGAGCTGTCTGAGGCCACGCGCAAGCGCTATGCGCTGCTGCAGACGCCCGAGTTCGTCGAGGAATTCATCCTTGACCGCACCTTGACGCCAGCCATCCGCGAGTTCGGCTACCGGGAAGCGCGGCTGATCGACCCGACCTGCGGCTCGGGCCACTTCCTGCTCGGCGCATTCCACCGCTTGGTCGAGGAATGGGCGCGCAACGAGCCGGGCCGCAACCGGACCGACGTGGCGCAAAAGGCGCTCGATGCGGTGGCCGGCGTCGACCTGAACCCCTTCGCGGTGGCCATCGCGCGCTTTCGGCTGCTGCTGGCAGCGCTGCAGGTCGGCCAGGTGCAGCGGCTGGCCAGTGCGCCTGACTTCAAGATCAATGTCGTCATCGGCGACAGCCTGTTGCACGGCACCCGCTTCGGCGGCACCGAAAGCCAGAACCTGTTCGACGACGCCGCCAGCCATGCCGACACTGGGCTGGCCCACGCCTACGCCACCGAAGACCTGGCCGACGTGCAGCGCATCCTCGGCGTGCAGTACCACGCGGTGGTCGGCAACCCGCCTTACATCGTCGTCAAGGACGCCGCGCTGAACGCCGCCTATCGGCGTAAGTACGCCAGCTGTCACATGAAGTATTCGCTGGGTGCGCCATTCACCCAGCGATTCTTCGAACTGGCGGTGCAGCCGGCGACAGCGGGAGGTGGAAGCGTCGCGGGTTATGTCGGCCTCATCACCGCCAACTCCTTCATGAAGCGCGAGTTCGGCAGCAAGCTGATTGAGCAGGTGCTGCCGAGGCTGGATCTGACGCACGTCGTGGACACCTCGGGCGCCCATATCCCGGGTCACGGCACGCCGACAGTGATCCTGTTCGGCCGCCATCGCGCGCCGGTGGCCGACGCGGTGCGCACGGTGATGGGAATCAAGGGCGAGCCGAGCACGCCAGACGATCCTGCGCAGGGGCTGGTGTGGTCGGCAATCGTCGGACAGATAGACCGCGCGGGGTCGGAGAGCGAGTTCGTCAGCGTCGGGGATACACCGCGCGTGACGATTGGCAAACACCCTTGGAGCATCGGGGGTGGAGGTGCTGCAGGCTTGATCGAAACGATTGAGTCTCAATCGGAAACTCTCGGGAACGTCGCGGCTGAGATTGGCATTACCGCGGTGACCGGCGCGGATGAGGTGTATTTGCTCGCAGACGAAGCGCACGCGCGACGCCTCGGAATTGAACATTTTCGGCCCTTCGTCACCGGCACGGCAGTGCGGGATTGGGGTACCGACTCTTCTCCATCAGTGTGGCTGTACGACGAGCGATTCGAATTGCTGCAGCTTGAGACTTTGCCGCGAACGGCGCGCTACCTTTGGCCGGTGGCCAACATTCTGTCGAGGCGTAAACGATTCGGCACGCCAATGCTTGAGCGTGGGCTAACTTGGTTCGAGTATCAAGAGCTTTATGTAGGCAAGCTGCGAACGCCCCTAAGCATTACCTTCGCATTCGTCGCAACCCACAACCACTTTGTTCTTGACCGAGGCGGCAAGGTCTTCAACCGGCACGCTCAAGTCATCAAGTTGCCAGTTGGCAGTGATGAGGATCAGCACCTGGGACTACTGGGACTTCTCAATTCATCAGTGGCGTGCTTCTGGCTTCAGCAGGTCTGCCACAACAAGGGTGGCCCGGGTGGAGGTAGCAGCAAAGACGAGAAGTGGCATGACTTCTACGAGTTCAGCTCGACCCAGACCGCCGAGTTCCCACTGGTAGCCGAACGCCCGGTCGAGTTGGCGCGCCAACTCGACGCACTGGCAGTGCGTTTAGGCGGATGCATGCCGGCTGCACAGATCGCTAAGACGGCTTCGACCGGAGAACTGCCCAGCCGCCGGTCTCTCGATGCCGCGCGTGCCGAAGCCGTATCGATTCGGAGGCAGATGGTCGCTTGGCAGGAAGAGCTCGACTGGCACGCCTACGATCAGTTCGGCGTACTGCCTCCCCGCGTTGAGGCCCGGTCTGTGAGGCATGCCGAGCCTCCCGAAGTCGACCGTGGTGAGCGTGCGTTTGAGATCGTGCTGGCGCGCCAGGTGGCCGCTGGCAATCTGCAAACACGCTGGTTCGAGTGGCTGGGCATCACGCCCGTGACAGAGATCCCTGCGAGTTGGCCTACCGCCTACCGCGAGGTTGTCCAGCACCGCATCCACCTGATCGAGCGCGACCGCAACATCGCCCTCGTAGAGAGCATGGGCTGTAAGCGACGTTGGGAGTGGCCCGCCTGGGGCGACCTGGAACGCGCTGCGCTGAGAGACTGGCTGCTCGACTGCTTGGAGGCCCCTCACCTGTGGCCGGCCAGCGCCGACCACCCGCCGCAGCTCACCACAGTTAACCGCCTGGCCGACGCGGTGCGCGTGGATGCTGGCTTCATGCAGAACGCCGAGCTGTACACCGGCCACTCGGACTTCGACGTCGGCCAGGTCGTGGCCGAACTCGTCGCCAGCGAGTCAGTGCCCTTCCTGCCCGTGCTGCGCTATACCGACACCGGAGCGCGCAAGCGCGCGCAATGGGAGGCCACCTGGGGGCTGCAGCGGAGCGAGGACGCCATCGACGCCGAGGTGCTGGCGCAGGAGTCGCCCGGCTGGCGCGCTGAGCTCGCCACCGAGGCGCGCACGCGTTTCAATTTGGGCGCAGAGGCCCCCCTTACGCCTGAGGCCGCCAAGTGGGTCAAGCAGCGCCTGGCAGCCGAGGTCAAGCGTTACCAGGACGAGCGCAAGGCCGAGGAGGTCGGAGAGATCCCCGTGCCGCCCAAGTACCAGAACAAGGATTTCGTCAAGGCCGAAGTCTGGCGGCTGCGCGGCAGCCTGGATGTGCCGAAGGAACGCTGGGTCAGCTACCCGGGCTGCGAACGCGGCGCCGACGGCAGCCTGCCCATCGCCTGGGCGGGCTGGGACCATCAGCAACAGGCCATGGCCTTGGCCTCGTACTTCATCGACATGAAGGAACGCGAAGGTTGGAGCCCCGAGCGTCTGCAACCCTTGCTGGCCGGCCTGCTCGAACTGCTGCCCTGGCTCAAGCAGTGGCACAACGAGATGAACCCCGACTTTGGCGCGCGCATGGGCGACTACTACGAGAGCTTCGTCGCCGACGAGGCGCGGGCCCTGCAGTTCACGCTTGACGACCTGCGCGCTTGGAAGCCGCCGGTGACCGCTGCCAAACGTGGACGCAAGAAGGCGGCATGACCCGCACACCACATCGGCCCCAAGGCACGACCCAGGGAGAACAACGAACATGACACTGATCAGAGAACTGATCGCGATCCCGGAGCAGGTGCACCAGGGCGACTTCGTCCTGAAACTGGCCGACGGCGTGACGCATGCCGAAGCGACGCTGCGCGACTACGTGGTGACTCCACAGCTGAACGCCTGCTTCAATGACGCGCTGACCTTCATCAAGCAGTCGGTGCAGGGTGGTACCAGCAAGGCGGCCTACCTGCATGGCAGTTTCGGTTCCGGCAAGAGCCACTTCATGGCGGTGCTGAACCTGCTGCTTGACAACAACGTCACGGCACGCTCGATCCCCGAACTGGCCAGCGTCGTGGCCCAGCACAACGGGTGGACGCAGGGCCGCAAGTTTCTTCTCGTGCCGTATCACATGATCGGCGCACGCAGCATGGAGTCGGCCATCCTGGGCGGCTATGCCGAGTTCGTGCGCAAGCGGCACCCGGACGCGCCGGTGCCTGGCTTCTACCTGTCGGAGCGGCTCTTCGAGGATGCCGTGCGCATGCGCAAGCGCAGCGGCGACGAGGCGTTTTTCCGTGATCTGAACGCCGGGTCGGAACCCGGCGGCGACACCAGCGGCTGGGGCGAACTCAGCGGCGGGTGGGACGCCAACAGCTTCGAAGCCGCGATGCTGGAGCCACCCGCGGGCGACGACCGTGTGCGTCTGGTCGGCGATCTGATCAGCCACTTCTTCACCGCCATTGCCGACGTGGCCGAAAGCCGCGGTGAGGCCTTTGTGCCCCTGGACGACGGCCTCAGCATCATGAGCCGCCATGCCAAGGCGCTGGGCTACGACGCGGTGATCCTGTTCCTCGACGAACTGATCCTGTGGCTGGCCAGCCGTGCCGCCGATGCCAGTTTTGTCAGCAGTGAGGGCACCAAGCTGGTCAAGCTGGTGGAGGCCAGCAACGCCGACCGCCCCATTCCGCTGGTGAGCTTTGTGGCGCGCCAACGTGACCTGCGGGAGCTGGTGGGCGAGAACCTGGCCGGCTCGCTGCAGCTGCAGTTCAGCGATTCGCTGCGGCACTGGGAGGCGCGGTTCCACACCATCCGACTCGAAGACCGGAACCTGCCAGCCATCGTCGAGAAGCGCGTGCTGAAGCCGGTGTCAGAGGCCGCGCGGCAGACCCTGGGAAACGCCTTCGATGAGTTCCAGAAGGTCAGGCCCGAGGTCTGGAACACGCTGCTGACCGAGACCGCGGACAAGGAGATGTTCCGCAAGGTCTACCCGTTCAGCCCGGCGCTGGTGCAGACCTTGATTGCGGTGTCGGCGGCGCTGCAGCGTGAGCGCACGGCCTTGAAACTGATGCTGCAACTGCTGGTGGACCGGCGGGACGACCTGGAGTTGGGCCAGATCATCCCGGTGGGCGACCTGTTCGACGTGATCGCCGACGGTGACGAGCCGTTCTCGGAGGCGATGCGCATCCACTTCGACAACGCCAAGCGGCTCTACAAGCAGAAGCTGCTGCCCCACCTGGAGCGACAGCATGGCGTGACCTGGGAGAACATCCGCATCGGCAATGCTGACCCAGCCAAGGCCAAGCTGCTGCGCAATGATGCGCGGCTGATCAAGACGCTGCTGCTGAGCGCGCTGGTGCCCGAGGTGGAATCGCTGAAGGCCTTGACCGCGCAGCGCCTGGCCGCGTTGAACCACGGCACGATCCGCTCGCCCATTCCCGGCCGCGAGACGCAGGACGTGCTGCGCAAGTGCAAGGAGTGGGCGGCCGACATTGGCGAGATCAAAGTCACCGACGACACCAACTCGTTGATCTCGATCCAGGTCACCGGCGTCGACATCGAGCCCATCGTGCGCGGGCCTGCGGCGTCCAGCGACAACCCGGGCAACCGGCGCCGACGCATCCGCGAGATGCTGTTCGAGCAGCTGGGCGTGACCGACACCAACGACATGTTCGCCACCTACCCGGTGCTGTGGCGCGGCACCCGGCGCGAGGTGGAGGTGCTGTACGAGAACGTCCGCGAAATGTCGGACGAGAAACTGCGCGGGCGCGCGGGCACCTGGACGGTGGTGATCGACTTCCCGTTCGATGACCAGAAGTTCACGCCAGCCGATGACCTGGCGCGCTTGGCGGCCTACCGCGGTGACGACACGCAGACGCTGGTGTGGATGCCGTCGTTCTTCAGCGCCAAGGCGCAGCATGACCTGGGCCGCCTGGTGGTGCTGGACTACATCCTGACCGGCGAGCGTTTCAACGAATTGGCCGCCCACCTGGCGCTGGTGGACCGGGGCCCTGCACAGGCCCTGCTGCGCAACCAGCGTGACCAGCTGGTGCAGCGGGTGCGGCAGTACCTGGAGGTGGCCTATGGCATAGCCGGCGAGTCGCGTGACGCGGTGGTGAACCCGTTGTCGCCCGAGGACCAGTTCCGGTCGCTGGACCAGACGCTGACGCCGCTGCCGCCGGTGGGCGCGAACCTGAAGTCGGCCTTCGAGGCGTTGCTGGACCAGTTGTTCAGGCACCAGTACCCGGCGCACCCGGTCTTCGATGCCGAGGTGAAACCGGCGGCGGTGAAGAAGGTGTGGCCGGAGCTGGAGCGGGCCATCGGCACCGCCGACGGCCGTGCACCGGTGGGCGACCGCGTGGTGCGGCAACTGATCCGCTCGATTGCCGACCCCGTGCAGCTGGCCAAGACAGGTGAAACGCACTTTGTGCTGGGCGACCACTGGCGGTCGCACTTCCTGCGGGAGCAGGCGAAGAAGAACGAGCCCTTCACTGTGGGCAACCTGCGCCGCTGGATGAACGAGCCGCTGGCGATGGGGCTGCCCGTGGAGGCGCAGAACCTGATCATCCTGACTTTTGCCGGCCAGACCAACCGCAGCTTTGTGAAGGGCAACGCGCCTTACCCGGCAACCATCGACCAGATGGCCGATGACCTGGAACTGCGCGAGCAGACCCTGCCGGAGGTGGGCGACTGGGAGACGGCCTGCAAGCGCGCTGCGGCGTTGTTCGGCTTGACGATCCCGACCTCGCGCAACGCGAGCAACGTGGCCAAGCTGGTGGAAGATGTTCAGGCCAAGGCGCGTGAGGCGCGAGAGGTGATGGGCAGTCTGGTCAGGATGCTGGACGAGAAGTCGGCGCTGTTCCCCTCTGGCGGCGACAACCATCGGCTGCAGACGGCGCGCTCGGCGCTGGCCTTGCTGGCTGGCCTGCTGAGCGCAGAAGGCGCTGTGGTCGTGACGACGCTTGCGCGTGCGACGGTCGAGACGTCCGAGGTGGCAATGCGTCAGACGCTGGCCAAGGCGCGTGAGCTGGATGAAGCGGTGCGCACCGGCGCCTGGGAAATCTTCGAGGCGATGAAGGCGTTGACCGACGCGCGGCAGACGGCGGCAAGGGCCATCGTGGCGAAGGTGAGCGAGACCCTGGCAGCCGATGAGCACGCCATCGGGCTGAAGGCCGCGCTGGACGACCAGCGCACCAAGGCCGTGCGGCTGCTGACCGTGGCGCCACCGCCACCACCACCTCCGCCGCCACCACCCCCGCCACCGGTGCCGCCGACTACGCAACCGCCGGCGCCTCCGGCCCCGCCGCTGCCCCCGACAGAGCCCGCCGACAAGGGCGCGAAGCCTGCTGTAGTCGTGCAAGAGTCCGCCGCAGCTGACTTGGCAAGTGCGCAGGCGCTGGCCTTGTTGGACGACCTGCATGCCAAGCTGGACGGCGACGCGGACCTGCGGCTCTCGATCTCGTGGCGGCTGGAGAAGTTAGGGGCCGCCAAGTGACTGCTGCGGCCGTGCCCTTGTCATTGCCGCAGATCGAGGCCCAGGCACTCGCGGTGCTGGACCGTGCGAGCGATGCCAAGGTCATCGCCATCCAGGCCAAGACCAAGGCACTGTGGCCCGATGCGATCACGCTGTCGGGCAGGCCCTTCCAGCTGCGCTGGTGCGAGAGCCCCTTGATGGCTCGGGAAGCGTTGTCCACGCTCGACGATGCGGGTGACGGGCAGGCGGCACCCGGGCTCATCCTGTTGACGCCGCTGGCGGCACGCGAGCTGGGTGGCGATGTGCTGGCCAGGCTGGCGCGAGCCCAAGTGTTCCAGCCCGACGCCTGGGGCATGGTGCAGCAGCTCTTCAAGGCGAGGGAGATCGACGCACGGCTCAGCCGCTTCCGGTGGATGGCCCAGCTGCTGGTAGAGCGCGCCGGCATGGGTGCCTACCCGCCGGTGCCCAACGGCTTCCTGGACATGGACACGGCCTGGCGCCACGTTCTGGGCCGATGCCTGAGGCTGGATGCCTCGAGGCCAGACGCGGCGATGCTGCTGAACTGGTCATTGGGTGCCGAATCGGCCGCACTGTTTGACGACCTGCCCGACACGGCCAAACCGCAGATCGCGGCCTGGCTGGGCGACTCCGCCGGGGCCGTGGGCACGCTGGTGATGCAGTGCGTTCTGGCCGCCAACACGCAGGACGCGGTGCCACTGGGCCTGGTGTGCGGCGTGGTGTTGTCGCCGCAAGGTGAAGGCGTCCATGAACTCGCGGCGGCGGCGATTCGCCTGGAGCGCTTCATGGGCGACAAGCGGATCGGCATCGCCGATGGCCGGGCCTGGGCCAGCGATGCGGCGAGGCTGTTGAGCGCGAGCGCATTGAACCCCTTGCCCCCATCCATGCGCCACGCCGTGAACGAGCGCGCCGAGTCGCTGTTGCGCGAGTTGCACGTCGAGACCTACGCGCACCTGAGCGACGTGTTGCCGTTGGGCCTGGAGCAACGGCTCGGGCTGCTGGCCGAAGCGCTGAAAGCATTCATTGCCGAGCCGTCGACAGTGCTGTTGCAGGCCGCCGAACGTGCCGCAGATTCAGCGGCCAGGCATGCCCACGCCGACGCGGCCAGCACACGCATGCTCCGCGTGAAGATGGCGGTGCGCCTGTGCCGGTGGATGGTGGCAGACCGAGCGGAGGGCAAGGGCCGCGGCGGTCGGGCGGCAGCTGGATTTCAGGATCTGGCGCAGATGTACGCCCGTGAAGGTGCCTTCGTCGATTGGGCGCGCTTCAAACTGATCGGCGGGGACGATTTGCCAGGGCTTTCGTCCGCCTACGTCGCGCTTCGCGATTCGGCACGCAAAAAGGCCGACACCTTCAACCAAGCCTTCGCGCAGGCGTTGCAGGTTTGGAACCGTGAACCCCGGGCCGAGGCCGCCTGCATGCCGGTGGAGGCGATCCTCGAACGGTTGGTGGCTCCGCTGGCGCAACAAGCACCGGTGCTGTTGCTGGTGGCCGATGGCCTGAGCTACAGCATCTTCCGCGAGCTTTGTGAGGACCTGGAGGCGCTGGGCTGGGACGAGCATGTGGCCGGGCCACCGCCAACCCTGGCGGTGGGTGTTGCGGCGCTGCCAACCATCACTGAGGTGAGCCGCACCAGCCTGCTCTCGGGCCGGTTGGTCGTGGGGGCGGCGTCGCAGGAGAAGACTGCGTTTGCCACCCACACGGCGTTGGTGGCGGCGTCTCGTGCGGGCACCGCGCCGGTGGTGTTCCACAAGGGGGACCTCGCTGATTCAGAGGGCCTGTCGTCGACAGTGCGCGATGCCATCGCCTCGATGCAGCAGCAGGTGGTGGCCGTGGTCTACAACGCCGTCGACGACCATTTGAGCGGCTCCAACCAGATCCATGTGCGGTGGACGATCGACGATCTCAGGCTGCTCGGGCCGTTGCTGAGCGAAGCCCGGCGGGCACGGCGCGTGGTGATCATCACCGCCGACCATGGCCATGTGATCGACGATGGCACGGTGCAGCGCGGTCAAGGCGATGGCGACCGCTGGCGGTTTCCAGCCGGGGCGCCGGACGAGAGCGAACTGATCTATGAAGGGGGCCGCGTGAAGACCGCCACCGGCAACACAGTGGTGTGCTCCTGGTCGGAAAGCGTGCGGCACGGCACCAAGAAGAACGGGTACCACGGTGGTGTCTCGGCGCAGGAGGTGGTGGTGCCCCTGAGCGTGTTCACGCCCAGAAACATGGCGCTGAAAGGCAGGCAGGTGGCAGCAGCCCCGCAACCCGACTGGTGGGCGCCGCTGGAAGCTGTTGCACCGGCGCTTGCACCCGAAGCGCCGGCCTTGGTTCGCAAACCGCCGAAGCCCAAGCCTGTGCCGTTGCCACAGCCCGACCTGTTCGGTGGAGCCGCTGCCGTGGTGGCGCCGGCGCCCGGCGTGCACTGGATCGACGCGTTGCAAGCGTCGCCCGCCTATCTGGCGCAGAAGGCCTTGGCCGCGCGGGTGGCCCCTGCAGATGCAGATGTGCGATCGCTGCTGGACGCACTGGCGGCACGCGGGGGCAAGCTCTCGAAGGCGGCACTCGCGCAACGCCTGGGCATGCCCGCCATGCGCATCAGCGGCTTCGTCAACGCCGCGAAGCGCGTGCTGAACGTCGACCAGGCAGCAGTGCTGGTGCTCGACGAGACGGCCGGTACGGTGGAACTGAACCGGGATCTGCTGTCCCGCCAGTTCCGGGTGACGGTGCGATGAGGGCCGCATCATGATCAGCCCACAACGCAGAGCCGAGGTCGTTGAGGCCTTGAGGCGCGGCACGGTGCCCAAAGCCGGACTGGATGCGTTGGCCGTCGGCTACGGCCGGCTTCAAGGCACGCTCGACGAGGAACTGGACGCAGTAGCTTCCGGTCGGGGCGCCTTCAAAGCCATCCGCGGCGAGTACGGCTCAGGCAAGACCTTCTTCGGCCGCTGGCTGCAGGAGCGGGCACGAGCGCGCGGCCTGGCCACCAGCGAAGTGCAGATTTCCGAGACCGAGACGCCGCTGCATCGCCTGGAAACGGTGTACCGCCGCGTGGTGGAGCGCATCGCCACGGCGGACAGCGGTGAAGGTGCCTTCCGCGGCATCGTGGACGGCTGGTTCTACGCCCTGGAACGCGATGTGCTGGAAGACGCCAGCCTGGACCCGAACGACGAAGCCACGCTCCTCGCCAAGACCGAGGCGTTGATGGAGGCCAGGCTGGCCAGCGTGACCAAGGTGGCGCCGGCTTTCTCCGCCACGCTTCGAGCCTACCGTCGCGCGCTGCAGGCCGGTGACAACGCGACCGCCGATGGCTTGATGGCTTGGCTGAGCGGCCAGCCCAACGTGTCGGCTTCGATCAAGCGTGCTGCTGGCGTGAAGGGTGACATCGACCACTTTGGTGCGACCAACTTCCTGTCCGGGTTGCTGACCATGCTGCGCGATTCCGGGTACGGCGGCCTGCTGTTGGTGCTGGACGAAGTCGAGACCTTGCAGCGCATGCGTGCCGACACTCGCGAAAAGGGCCTGAACGCGCTGAGGCAATGGATAGACGAGATCGATGCCGGCCACTTCCCTGGCCTGTACCTCTTGATCACAGGCACCCAGGCCTTCTACGAGGGCGCACAGGGCGTTCAGCGCCTGGCACCATTGGCCCAGCGACTGCATGTCGACTTCGGCACGGACTCTCGTTTCGACAACCCGCGCGCGGTGCAGGTTCGCTTACCAGCGTTCGGGCACGAGTTTTTGCTTGAGGTCGGCCGCAAGGTGCGCGAAATCTACGCCGAGGGCGCGGTGGCAGGCGACAGGGTCCGCACCTTGGTCGACGACGCGTACGTCGAATCGCTGGCCAAAGCCGTCACCGGGAACCTGGGTGGCAAGGTGGGCGTCTCGCCCAGGTTGTTCCTGAAGAAGCTGGTGGCGGACGTGATGGACCGGGTCGACCAGTTCGAGGACTTCGAGCCCCGCAAGCACTACGCCTTGACCATCACCGAGACGGAAATGACGGCACAAGAGCGTGCATCGGTCGGCGTGGGCTCGGTTGATGACATCGAGTTGTAGTTCCCCGAGGCCTACCAAGGCTGGCCCATGAGCCAGGAGGCCTTCGACCGCCTGCATGGCGCGCTGCAGTACCACATCGTCAATTCGATGGGCTGGACGGGCCTGCGCTCGACACAGGCCGATGCGGTGGAGCCGATCCTGGCAGGCAAGCACTGCTTGATCCTTGCGCCCACGGCCGGTGGAAAGACTGAGGCAGCCACGATCCCCGTGCTGTCGCGCATGGCGACCGAGGAGTGGTCGGGCCCGAGCGTGCTGTATGTCTGCCCGATCAAGGCGCTCCTGAACAACCTGGAATCCCGTCTGTCGCGCTACGCCGGCTTCGTCGGCAGGACGGTGCAGGTCTGGCACGGCGATGTCGGGCAAGGCGCCAAGGCGCGCGCGAAGCGCACACCGCCGGACATCCTGCTGACCACGCCCGAGTCGCTGGAGGGGATGCTGATTTCCACCAAGGTGGACCGAGCGTCCTGGTTCGGCAACGTTCGCGTGGTCATCGTCGATGAGTTGCATGCGTTTGCCGGCGACGACCGCGGCTGGCACCTGCGCGCCGTGATCAAGCGCATCGAGGCCTACGCCAGACAGCCGATCCAGCGGATCGGCCTGTCGGCGACGGTGGGCAACCCTGGCGAGTTGCTCGACTGGTTCGCCGGGTCGGGTGAGCGCCAGATCGTCGGTTCATCGTCGGTGAGCACGGATGCCGACGTCACGATCGATCACGTCGGGTCGATGGCGAACGCGGCGACGGTGATCTCGCGGCTGCACCGGGGGGCCAAGCGCCTGGTCTTCTGCGACAGCCGATCGAAGGTGGAAGAGCTGGCGGTGTCGCTGCGGACGATGAATACGCGGACCTTCGTCTCGCACTCGTCGCTCAGCGCCTCCGAGCGCAAGCTGGCAGAGACCGCATTCGCCGAAGAGCGTGACTGCGTGATCGTCGCGACCAGCACACTGGAACTGGGCATCGACGTGGGTGACCTGGACTACGTGATCCAGATCGATGCGCCCAGCACCGTGTCATCGTTCCTGCAGCGCATGGGGCGAACCGGCCGGCGCAGCGGCAGCCGCAGGAGCTTCCTGTTCTTGACCACGAGTGATGAGGCGTTCCTGCTGGCCTGCGCGATCACGACGTTGTGGCGCGAGAAGTACGTCGAGCACATCAAGCCGCCGCCGCTGCCCTGGCACATGGTGGCGCAGCAAATGATGGCGCTCGTGCTGGAGCGGCCCGGCCTTCCGGCCCATGAAGTCGTGGCTGTGGCGCAAGCGCAGTTCCCCGAGCTCGACCCTGCGACGGTGGCAACGGTCTTCGACTTCATGGTCGGCAAGGGCATCCTGTTCATCAGCAGCGGCCTGGCGTCGATGGGGCCGGAGGGCGAGAAGCTTTTCGGGCGCGGCCACTTCCTCGACCTGTTGTCGGCGTTCGCCAGCCCGATGGTGCTGGCGGCACGACACGGCGCCACTGAGCTCGGGTACGTCGATCCGATGGCTGTTCAGCAACAGAAGGACGGGCCGACGGTGCTGCTGCTCGGCGGACGAAGCTGGAAGGTGACCGCCGTCGACTGGTCAAAGCGTACCGTGGCGGTGGAGCCGACGGCTGACAAGGGCAAATCGCGCTGGCTCGGCACTTCGCGCTGGCTGGGCTTCGAGGTTTGCCAGGCCATGCGGCGCGTGCTGCTGCGCGAGGGCGACGCGGAACTGGGTCTGTCGAAGCGCGGCACCGCGCAGCTCGACGAGGTTCGCGAGCTGATCACCGCACCTGAACGGCACGGCTCGCTGTTGCTTGAGCACTTGCCTTCGGGCCGGCTTCGCTGGTGGACCTTTGCCGGGGGCGCGGTCAACAGCGCGTTGGCGCTGAGGCTGGGCGACATCGGCAGCACGCGTGTGGATGACTTGTGGGTCGAGACAGGCCCCGGTGTTTCGGTGCCCACACTCATGCAAGTGGAGGTCAATCCGGCCGCCGCCGAGTCCTTCGCCGCCGACCTGGCGGAGCGCACCGGATTGAAATTCGCGGCATGTTTGCGGCGCGAGGATCTCGTTGCAGTCGTGACCTCTCGGTCCCTGGATGAGGAGAACCTTCTGCGTCTCAAGAGGCCCTGAAGCCGAATAGTTTGGCTGGTCCAATGTTGAGCTGAAGTTGCCGGTCGCGACCAGCGCATAGATCGCCTCACGGCGTGGGCTTGACAACGAACTCATCGCCGTACGTGCCCGATGTACTTTGCGGTCGCCTGCCGCGGCGTAGCCTCGCCTGCGCCAAGCGCTATGCGCAGTGCTGCGCAATCCATCAGATGCACACTGTGCAGTCAAAGCCCGCTGATGCGGTCGCAGATTCTTTGAACATCGCCAACGTCACGTTGGTCTGCTCGTCAAAAGTTGATCTTCCCCAGCACAATCAGGGCTGCCTATACGCGTCGCCCTCAGATGAATCTCATTTCCCCGCCATGCTTGCCCACCGAGGCCGAGATGAAGACCATGTTTGGTCGAGACAGCCCCAATGCCTTAGGAATTTGGTACCGCTGCGACTACCTTCTCAATGGAGCTTTGCATCACATACACGCCAGAACTGCCGCGGAAGCAGAGCAGCTCGCGAGCAAGGCGGTCATGGACTTGGCCAAGCCCGACCCATCATCGACTTCAAAAGCATCTTGAAAACGTCGCGTGCGCTCGGGCCCGCTCGCGGTGAGCTATGTTTCCGGAAGTGGTGAGGAGCTTGGTGGAGCCCTTGACTGCGAGGAACTGCGTCGAGTGCTCATCACGCACAAAACCCTCCATTCGTGGCAACTATGACGACTCCGCAGCCCGTGCTGTAGGTCGCCGGAAGACGCCGAGCGCACGGTCTCGGCCCCATTGCGGTCATTAAGCCCCCGCACCCGCGGCGGCGCCAGCGGCTGGTATCCAAGGTACTGCTGACGTAGCTGGCGTCTGGCCCGCACCGCCGGCACCCGGCCAGTGTCTGCTGTTCACTGCGTCGAACTCACGCACTCACTGCTGACACTGGCATCGCGGATCTCGATGCCGCAAAGCGGTCGCTCAGCGCCGGAGTTGACCGGAACACACCACTGGCTGCGAAGTCGGGACCCGGTCTAGACGAACGTCAGGTACATGGCAGCCCAACTCGACCAGCAGGTTTCGGGCAACGAGTCCAGGGGGTTGGTTGGCCGGGCCCGACCCACAACAGACGTTTCGATTTCTAGCCCGAACGAATGCTACCGGCAATAGCAGCCGGCGTTGAGCTTGCCTAGCATCGCAGCTGAATGTAGACGGCTTAGATCGAGTAGCCGTTCTTCGCCGTCTTTAGGAGAGGTTGTCCGTAGCTGCTTGGCTGCTTGATCTGCCTGCTTGCGAACACGTTGATGTCCAGGGCCAACTTCCCACGCGCAGCGATGAGCTGTTCGATGCCCGCCGGCGTCACAACAAGGTAACAACCCTCGCCCCACAGAGACTCCGCATCGATATCAACCGGGCCGGCATCACTCCACCAACAGAGCCTGGCGACCACAGCTCCGCTCGCGTCGAGAAAGACGCTCGGCTCTCCGTCATGCGCGTGCCAGCGAAGCCTCTTCAACCAGTTCGGGCACAACGCGAATGGATAGGCCGCTGCGTCAAAGCCCATGTCCACAGAGCAAACAACTCGCCTTACCAGTGTTGGCGCCAGTTCATTGTCGAGGGCGACGTGTTGGCCTAGCCAGACAACGATGGGCAACGTGGCATAGCACTGGTCGAAGTCTTCCCCGTCAGTTTGTGCCGAGGGTGCTCGAAATCGGTAGAGGCGATGCTCCGACAGGCGTTGCTTGAAGATCTTGATACGCGACACCTCAGCCACGACTTGGCCATCGTGAAGAGCCGGGAAAGGCGCAACGTCGCTGCCGACCTCGTCAATCCACTTCTTCTCTCGCTCGGACCAACTCGCATGTCGGTCAAACAGCGGCATGCGCATCCATTCGGGGCGCACTTGCGGGAGCTTCAGCGGCCGAGGCGGAAGAGGGCAACCCAAACGCTCCAACAGCGTCGGCCTGTCGCGGCCGTTCAGCTTGCCGGCCAGCCGCAGTTCTCCCGCGACGTAGCGAAGGGCGGCAATGGCAACGTAGGCATGGGGCTTCAGGTATGTGATCTGCATGTCGAGGGCGCGAAGCTGAGCTTCAAGCCTTTTGACGCCAGAGGGCCCGAATGCCTCAAGTCCACCCCAATCTTGGATAAACATCGCCGCGCGCCGGCGGACTGTCATCTCGTCTATGCCTGCCGCCTGCGCAAGGTGCTTCGCTGTCGAGCGCAGCATCTCGGTCCAGCCAAGCGGCGACTCGACTCGCATCGCACCAGCTCTCTCGTCCTTGAAGGCATGGTCGCCTTCGGAGGGAGCCTCCAGTTCGAGGCTATAGAAGAGAGGCAGCGGCTTCGCGTCCATGGAAGCTGGCACCCCCCACCGATGCGACAACAGTGCGGCTGACTCTGCCACTGAGATATCGCGGTGACTGACCAACGCAGCCACGGCAGCGCCCAGCTCGGGTGCAAAGCCCGCGCTGTCAACAACCAGCAGCGTTCCGAGCGCTTGCAGGGGGGCATCGGAATCGCCAACTAGAAGTCGCAGCATCAGGGACTTGAACAGTGCTTGACCGTGCCCGGCTTGCCCTGCCAAGCGCAGCGTGCAGTTGCGTGCGTGTCGCTGAACTTCGGCGACGGGCAGCCGATAGGCAAAGTGCAGCAAGTCTTCCAGAAGATCCGCGTCGCTGAGCGGTAGCTCGCTCGGCTGGAATGGCCGTCCCCGCTGGAACTCGCGAGTGCAGGCCATCTGCTCCTCAAGCAACGACCAGATGGCCGGCCAGTCCGGCGACGCGCTGATCACTGGCAATATCGAATCCAGCTCTGTCAGCAGCGACTGTGTGTTCTCCTGACCCGCCGTCACTGAATCGACGATGTTCTCGAAGGCGGCACGGGACGTGGATGGTCCCTCCAAGAGGTTCTTCGCCTCAAAGTAGAGGAACTCTCCGCCGCCCATCCATTGGCTCCAGGAACTCCAGGGGTCCTTGCTTGTCTCGTAGCCTTGCATCAGCTTTTTGGCGTACTCGACCTCACCCGCCGCAGCCAACCGCTTCACCATCAGGAAGCGGCAGCGCGCGTCGTCCTGCAAGACCTGCCAGCGCTCAAACATCCTCCGCACCAGATGAAGCGGAGCCACCTCGGCCAGATCTCTGAAACGGTACGGGGCGTTGTAGTTCAGCTCGTCGCCATCCGCTTCAAACGCGCGCTCAAGCTCCTCGAGAGTGGCTTCCGAGTCGTACTTGCTGGGCGTAGATGAGTGTCGAGGTTCCGGCGCTTCTGACGTCCACCGGGCGACAGCGGCTTCGAGCTCGGCGGACGAGAACCCATGTTTTCCGGCAGCCGTGCGAAGGCGCTGGAGCAGCGCGACCCTTTCGTGCGCTCTGCTGGCCACCTCGACGGCCCCCAACAGCATCAGAGCGAGCGGTTCAATCTGGCCCGGGCCGGCCGCGTACGCGGCGACGTCGATGAAGTCGCCGACGTGGTACGGGTCCCGGTAGTGCGGTTCCATGTAGAACGGCAGGCACAGACCGCACCAGACCGTCGCGCAAGCCAAGACGAGTTCAGGGCTTCGCCGGACCATCCCCGTCATGAGCAGGTCGACGCGGTTCGGCCAGCCAATCAGATGCCAATCTGCCAGTGTCTTTGACACCTCGAAGCCGAAGCGAGGTCCGACCTGCATCGCTTCCTCAATGAGCGACATCGTCAGGCGATGCGCGGCCGACGACCCTTCCGTTTCGGTCATGCCGCCGACCTGGCGCATCAAGTTTGAGACCCGCTTGACACGGTTCTCCGGGTCAGCGGCGTTCGCAAGGACCAGGATGTCTCGCCAGATTGCGTACTGCGGGTCTTTTTTGGGGGCCAACGCGTAGCCAAGGCATTGCTCGGGAACTGTCGCCAGCAACTGTTTCGCCCGCTCTAAGTCTCCCACCGCAGCCATCGCGATGGCCAGATCCGACAACCCGTCGATCTGCTCGCTCGGCGTGCTCTCTTGAAGCTCCGCCACGAGGGCGTTGAGCCGATCGACTGCCGCCACCCGGTCACCGTCAACCCGATACGCATCGACGGCCAATCTGCGTCGCAGGTACGCAGTGCCCCTCAGCGTCGATGAGGCGATGGCTGCGTCAACTTCCCGAAGTACCGCGCGGTACTCAGTCTCGCCGCGCTTGGCGCCGAGCCTCAGCAGCGCTTGCGCGAGCATTGGGACTGCTTTGAAGGCCTGCTGGATGCGATATGACTCGCTGCCGCCTTCTGATGTCAGACGTAGGACATACCCCAGGGCAACGCGAGCTTCGTCCTGGATGCTGCCAGCCGGCACGGACGCGTTGTCGACGGCGACGCGACCTAGAAGCACGCCCATCGTCGAGGCGTGCTGCTGGAACGGATGAAGGAAGGTGTGCTTCGACGGGGTCGCGCTTGGCAGCGGCTTATTGAGCAGCGTGCAAAGCCTCGCGTGATGCATCACCGCTCCGACCAGATCACCCAGCCCAGCCAAGTCCGTCTCGTCGTCGCACATGGAAATCATCGGTGCGACCAGCTTGTCGAACAGGGCCTCGGCTAGGTCACGACGGTCAGCTTCGAATGCAATCAGTGCCATCCGGCGGCGGTAGCCGTTGGGCACCTCTCCGAAGCCAGGAAGGGCGGCGGCAGCATCAAACAGGGCAAGCGCTTGCGCAACGTCGCCACGCCGACTGGCCACAAGCCCTGCGTGAACCATCACCGACGGCTTGTCTTCGTTGGCTACCCCGAGCTTGCTGCACAGTTCTTGTGGATCGGCGCCAACCTTCTGAAGGAGCATCGCCTCTGCGGCTTCACTCCTCAGATGCAGCCGAAACGCGGCGACAGTTTGCGGATCCACATTTTCGGGCTGGCGTAGCCCCTCTGCGGCAAGTTGGTCAATCGCTATCTGGATCTGCTCGGTGTCTCGGAAGTGGACGGCGCGCCTTCCCCACCTTTCGAATTCCTTGATGTTGTGGTCGTGCCCGTGGTTCTGGAACTTGGACGTATGGAGCTGCGACAGTGGCTCGATGCTTTCAAACAGCTCCTTCGCGCGCTCGAAGTCGCCTCGCGCCAACATGGCGTCGACGACCTCGTAGCCCTGGCTCGGGAAGTCCTGCACGAAGGAGAGGGCTGCATCAATGTCCCCGACCGCCAGCATCGCCAACGGAAGCTGGTTGGCGTACTCAAGGGCTGTTTCGCGCCGCCCCACTTCGTCACGACACAGCAGCAGCCGTGCGAAAGCGGTCGCGTCGTGCGTTCCACGCACTGCCAGCAGAGCCAGGCGGATATCGGCATGGATCTCGGCGATAGAACGCCCGTCAGCCAGTTGCTGCCTGAAGTGAGCGGGCATCGCCAGTGCAAGTACATCGGCACCGTCGCCAGCACGGGCGCGGTAGCGCAGCTCAAGCCAGTGCTGCGCCGATTCGGGCGGCGCGTTCTTCGCCAACTGGGCGAGGTCGCGGTACACGCGCTGGGAATACTCGGCGTCGACTCTTCCGAGGCGGGCTCGCGGTTGAGCGATGATGAACAGCCTGAAGCTGTTGTGGAAAACGATCCATCCCTGGGGCGAACTGCGGAGCAGGTGCCGTGCAACGACCAAGGCGCGCTCAATCGCGGACTCCTCAACCACCGTGGTCAGCAGCCGCAGGTCCATGGGCGCCTCAGCCCGGGCGATGAAGCCCAGCACGTCCATGGCATCGCTGTCGCTTGCGATTTCGCGCCAGGCGGCGGTATACACGGTCTCAATGTCGCCGTCGAACGGCATCCCGCCACTGAGCAGGTGCTTGCGGCCGGCTTCGTCGGCGTGCAACAGGGCCTGGATCAAGTAGCGCGTCGCCAGAGGGTGGCCATGCGTGAGCTTGCTCAGCTCCAATCGCGATATGTCGGCAGGCAGACCGAGCGCATCTGCCATCCGGGCGACCTCCTCGCGGCCGAGGGGTCTCATGAGAACCAGCCGATCGCTCTTCTCCGCCTGTTCCTTAACTGCGGGCTTCAGATTCGCGAGATCCAGCCGCTGCGTGCCGAGCACGAACACAACCCCGTTGGGAATGGCCGCGGGAAGAGGCAGCTCGCCCAGAAGCGAATTGGTCGGCCGTTCTTCACGAGGCACATGGTCGAGCCCGTCGACGACGATGATTGTTCGGATCCCCTCGCGGGCGAAGCGTTCACCAGCCTGCCGCACCATGACGCCGAACTGTTCGCGGCGCTCATGCAGCGAGTCATCGCGAAGACGAAGTCCAGCCAAACCGCTGTTGCGCAGCTGCGTGCCGACGTCGGTCAGGAAGTTGTCGGCCTCCCCGCGACCCACGCCTTGAGCAGCGCCCGGCACGTACGCCAAGTAGCGAACGAGCCGGACATTTGCTTCAGTGGCCAGCGCAACCTGCAGGAGGGTAGATTTTCCGGAGCCAGGCGGTCCTATGAGTGAGACGTAGCCCTGGTCGGCGGCATGCAGCGCGGCCAGCAGCTTGACCTCAGTGTCGCGGTTGCGCTGGACATAGGCGCCGACCGGGAACCGATGGATGAGCAACGTCCTGGCGGGATCGCGCCAGCCAAGCTCAAGAAGCAGCTCGTCACGCGTCCACCTGTCCTTGTCGCGTGCATCGGCGACCAGCTTGGGCAGTACGCTGGCAATCTCGGATGCCTGTCGCGCCTGCTCGGCGTTCAGCTTGTGCGACTGGATGAAGTCCGCCGCACCTCCGCACACCACACGGAGGCTGTGCAAGAACTGTTCGAAGTCGTCATCGCCCAGGCCGGCTTCACGGCGCAGGTGGTCGATCAGTCGGCTCCATTCCGGCGTGTACCAATCCGACAGCGACCGATTTGGATGCTGCTGGAACTCTTCAAGAAATGCCGCGCTGTGAGGCGGCGCGCCGTCGCCTGGCTTGTCAGTAATCGATGGAAAGTCGTTGACGACCAGGCGAATCTCGATACGGCTTCCCGGTTTCTCCTTGCGTAAGCACTGCCAAGCATGAACCAGGGGCTTCAAGAGGCCGTTTGCGCCAGTAAACAGCGTTTCGACAGTGAAAGTGCCAGGGAACTTGGACGTCTTGAACTGGTGGCCGACCACCAATCCATCGAAGCCAAGTACCAAGTCGTCGGCAATACCCGCGTGGCGGTCGGCTACGCCGATCCAGAGCAGCTCGTCGCGCTCGAGCGCTGCGTAGATGGCAGCGCCTGCCCGCTCATACTGGCCGACATATCCACGAAGCGCTCGGCGTTCGCCTTCCGCCGGCGCCATTGCGGGAGCTGCAGCGGCGGATCGCTCCGAATTCTTGGGCGCTTTCGAGGCCATGGAAATGGATTGGGTAGTTGGTGCCAACCTGTACAAAGGGAAGCGCTTCAGCATCACCTGCTGCGTCCAGCACCAGGGGGCATGCTGCTGCCTCATCGCACGCCATTTTGAAGCGAAGTATGTCCGTCGCCCATCGCAGCGGTCACTCGCGGATCGTGAAGACCTCTGTTCAGCCTACAGCCGACATTCGTCCGCCGCTGTTGATCGACTGCATGTGGCCGGGTCCCGATGGTGGCCGACTGCAGCGTCAGCTACCCTTCAACTCAGGGGTGCGACGGGCAGTGCAGCCGCTCAGATCATGGCCAGCGGCGTCTTGCGCCGGGGCTGCGGAAAGCGCGCCTCGATGACCTGCCGGTCGGAGGCGTCTAGCTCGACGGCGCTGGCCGCCAGGTTTTGCTGCAGGTGCTGCAGCGTGCCCGCCTTGGGGATGGCCAGCACCCCGGGTTGGCTGCTGATCCAGGCCAGCGCCACCTGGGCTGCGGTCAGACCACGCGGCTGGGCGATGGCGGCCAGCGCTGCATCGGCGACCAGTGCGCCTTGGTCGATGGGGCTGTAGGCCATCAGGGGCATCTGCCGCTCGCGCATCCAGGGCAGCAGGCTGAACTCGGGGCCGCGCTCGCTCAGCGAGTAATACACCTGGTTGATAGCGCAGCCCGGGGCCCCGGCCGCACCATGGCGCAGCAGGGCCGTCAGTTCCTCCAGGTCGTTCACGTCGAAGTTGCTGACGCCCCAGTGGCGGATCTTGCCAGCCGCCACCAGCGCTTGCATGTCAGCCACTGTGTCCTTCAGCGGGTGATTACCGCGCCAGTGCAGCAGGTACAGGTCGATGTGGTCCAGCCCCAGACGACTCAGGCTGCACTCGCAGGCGGCCACGGTGCCGCGCCGGCTGGCGTTGTGCGGGTACACCTTGCTGACCACGTACAGCGCCTCGCGGTGCACATCGCCAGCGTGGATGGCATTAGCGACGGCCTGCCCCACCACCTGCTCGGCACCACCCTCGTCGTACATCTCGGCAGTGTCGATGAGCCGGTATCCCATGGCGATGGCGGCATGCAGTGTGCGGATCTCGTCCCGCCGGGTGCCCGCGTCTTTGCCCAGGCGCCAAGTGCCCAGGCCCATCACGGGGAGCGCGGTGCCGTCAGGCAGAGTGGTCTGTCGCATTCAGGCTCCCGGATCAATCGAATGCAGCTGCAGCGCCATTTTGATCACATTGGCCGTTTACGGCAGGTAGGGTCTCGATGGTGCAGGAGCGCAGGCCGATCGCGAGCGGCGGCTCTCCGGCTGCGTGCCCAACTCACAGTCCCGGCGCCATCAGCTGTCGTTCACGGTGGTCGGGTAGGCGGCGGCATCAGGAGTCAGCACGCGGCGATACCGAGTCTGCCGCTGCCGTAGCCCTTGACCGGGCGACGGCAAAGCTCCCGCCGTCTGCCGCCCGCCGGAACTTCTATGCACCGACCGTGCACTTCTTCGGTTAGCTGTTGTCCTCTGTGCGCATCGCGACGGCGTTCTGCCAGGCCTGGAGCGGCCCCAGCTGAACGGCGCGAGCCGTGCCGACGTGTTCGAGCAGTGCGCCTAAAAGCAACATTCGCTCCTCGTCGTTCCAACACAGTTTTCCCGCAATCAGCTCGAGCTTGCCCGGCAGTTCGTCATGCCGTCCGAACTCTTCTGATTCCCAGCTCCGCCCATGCAGTCGTGCGTATTTCAGCCCATCGTGGACGGCATTTCAGGCTGATCGTGGACGGGATTTCAGCGTGATCG